>Ga0209629_10003518_pt1 | contig 11242 bp, 7 predicted proteins | sample TergutCu122P5_FD_187286 | JGI IMG/M metagenome (GOLD analysis project Ga0209629, IMG submission 187286) | Cubitermes ugandensis P5 segment gut microbial communities from Kakamega Forest, Kenya - Cu122 P5 (SPAdes) (version 2) | ecosystem: Host-associated > Arthropoda: Insects > Digestive system >...
GGGAGGGGGGGGGGGGTGTACTTGCAGCACACAGAGCTTACCACTACATGGCGTTCAAGCCTGAAAGATGTCTATCATGTGTATAACAGCTGCCTAGAAAATTTTAAAATTTACTGAGGTATGGGATCTGGGTACATGGTTTTTATATAGATAAGAAGTGTGCCCTTCTGGGTTGTTATGCAGCAAGTAGCAGTAATTTCTTACCAGTGTTGAAGTACAACCTATCGGTCCTATCTTCTTGGGACAATAATCCAAAAGAAATCATGTTGTCCCAATAGGGAGTTATGTAGGGAAGAGTGTGGGCAGTGAAAAGTCTCAGTAGCGTGGTATCAGCCAGTAAGGTTGATGCAAGTGGGTGGATGGAGGGGAGTGTGGTAGTCAGTGCAGCTTTGGAGGGAGATATTCTGTGATGGAAGAAATTCTAACAGTTGTGATAGGGAGACACAGGAGAACACTTACATGGGCAGAGTGGGAGGAAGGAAAAGGAAAGAAAGTGCAGTAATTGATTAATAAACAGATAATCCAAAACAAAACAATAGGAGGGGGTAAGAGTCTCAGTCCAGCATGGCTCCGTAGTAAAATCACCTTGTTCAGAGCTGAGAGACCAAAGAACATAATGAGGTGGACTGACAGAAAGGGGAAAAGCTAAAACAGGAAGGTTTTTATATAGTTTGGAGCACTGTGCTTAAATCCAATAAAACACATTTAAACTGTACAAAAAAGGTGTAAATATACTGCCTTCAAGCTGAAGCCATATTTGTGTGTTTAATACCAACTTCAAGGTGTTGTTATCAGATGAAGAAAAAAACCAGAGTGTTGGTATGGGATTGCTTGGTGCTAATTTTAAATTTATGTGCTCTGGTACATCGGCAGTTTTTGGGGTATTCCAGTTGCCAGTATGCTGGATAAAGGATCTCATATCTGTACTTGTATATTTAATAAAAACTAAATGGTCTGGACAGTGTCCACAACACACTGTATGGGAGGAACACAGGATCAGAATAGCCATAACAACAGCTGTAATATCTGCCACTGGATGATTTGGAAAGTTCTGTTAACCAGAAATTGCCTAGGGGATCCATTACATTTAACTTTCCTGCAACCAGCAGCACCCAGCACTTATTTCGCAGAATTTGGCTGTTAATTGTTAGTGTCTTGTTGGTTTTTGTAAGACACACACACACACACAATCATATTACATGAAGAGTGATGAAAAGTGAATAGAAAGTGTGGCAGGAAAAACAAGACAGGATATCAAGTAGAAAATTCAGTGCTTAGGGCTGTCCATTAGGTTGGCTGAAACACTGAGATGCACTTTAACATGTAGAATTCTGAGTATTAATCCTTTGGTCCCAGATGGGTTGGAGATAGCAGCTTTTATTGTACTCAAGAGTGGCTCATAGAAACTGTAATGCATGGTGATGCAGTGTGGTGACCTGTCTGCTTCCAGATAATTTCATCCAAACTCTCTGGACAACGAAGAACTTGTCTTGCATTTTTCTTTCAACATTTTGTCTATACCTATCAGTCCACTTTTCAGTTCTGTTTGTACTGTTGATGGCAGTTTGCTCATTATCCATTGCCTGTGAACTGTCCAGTACATGTGTGTGAAATTTTTAGACCTTAACTTTGTAAGTTTTTACCTTCACCATCATCTATATAATTTTAAACATACAAGAAAACATTACTTATTTTTATGCACTGAGTTTCACAGTTTGGCAGTTCCAGTTGCCATATCGAAGGAGTGTGTAGCCTACAATAGAGGTAATATTTTCTGTCCATACTGAAGTCATATGGCATAATTAGGGGCATAGTTTCACACATGGGTAACTTCAACACTGGATGGAGGTGAATAGTAAATTTCATATCCCTTCTGCTTTACTCGTAGTCCCAGGGAAAGCAGTCCTGGTGCCCTTTGGATAGAAGGGTGGGTGGACCCCAGAACCACTCTGGACATTTTGGAGAAGACAGATATTTCTTGTCTTTGCTGGGAATTGAAATGAAGCATGTGGCCTGGTTGCTGTACAGACTGAGCTGTATGGTGCATGCTGCAAAAAATGATATTAATTACTGTTGGCCATGTTTTGCCATGTATTTAATGGCACTGTCATTAGCTCAGCTGTAGGTTGACCAGTGAATAATAATTAGAAGGGCTGTGGCAGGAAATGTTCACAGATTAATGTCAGGCTTTTTCCTAGTATTTATGTGGAGAGATTGAGGAAAAACATGAAAAATGTTAGTTTGGGCAGGTGGTTTTGTGGACATGATTTTTATGCATGACTTTCTGAATACAAAGCGTCCCGTTTGGTTTAGACCTTCAGTATGTTGGCAACAGTGCTGGGATTTTGGGTGAGTAACTGTACATTTATACTAAAAATGCCATACTTTCACACTGTGTGTAGCCAGCCGCTGTACTTTACAAGGATGCTGTCTTGTATTCACATTCATTGTGTTTTATTTGATATATACATAATTTGTGCCACACAAGTGAGCATTTTATCCTTCATACTAATTCTGTTCCACTTACAGGTATGACCCTAAGAAGGGGTTTTTCTGTCAAGTGATAAATGAGGACCATACGAAGTGTTTGGGTCGGAGTAAAGGCCGCCAGTATCCGCCGATGGAGGACAAGTCTTACAAACTGTTGCAGGTATGCAGCATCTGATGTTGATACATGTTAGTGTTAGTTGTGAAACATAGTTGTGCTGCTGCATGGTGAGATGTGCTACAAGGGAAAGATATACAATGAAACAAGGAATTTAGCTTCTTCAAATAAACTGAAACAGAAATAAAATGTTCACGTGTATACATACATGTGTGTGTGTTTTGTGAAGAAATGGAATGTTTACACACACACACACACGCACGCACCACGCACGCGCGCGCTTCCTGCATAAGGCGTGCCAAAGTTTGGGATAATATTGCATGAGTCATTTTGGTTACAACATACTACATCAACATATGCCCATATCAACCGTTTAACTACTATGAGCACCCCTCATTTCATGTACTTGTGGCTGTAACTAAAAATTGTACATTATATGTTGTATTAATAAAAGGAAAGCTGCATGTCAGGTGACACCAAAAGAGGAACATGTGCATGAAGTCTATAACTGGTGGGAACAATTATTTGGTTAGAAGGTTCAAAATTATTTTCTGAGATGTAGGAATAAATGTGTTTGCGAATGAGGGAGGTCAGAAGCATCTGGTAAGAGATACAAAAGGTCAGCGGGGTAGCCAAGGGAAGGATGGGTACAGGGCAGAGAGTGAGAAGGAGTCATGTGTAAAGTAGGATAGACAGATAACTGAAGAAAAAGACATGTAGATGATAGAATAGGGTAGAAGGTGTGGTAAACGTTTACAAAAGAGAATTCTACTTGTTACGTATTTGTCAATGTCGAATTTAATGGGGTTTTGAAGTTGCTAGGACATTCAAAATTCGAGAGTTTGACACTTTTTGGAAATGTAAATCACGAGGGGATGGATACCGAGTTAGTCATGGTAGCCCATTAAAAATGTCCAGTAGAACGCGTTTATACGGAGGTTACATATGTTAAGTTGAAGATTATCGCGCTAGTTGTAGGAACCAATGGGGAGGAAGAATAAAAAACTTTAAAGTTTTCGGCCTATTACGAGCCTGCTAAATTTGCAGAGGACCAATCAGACTAGTTAGGCAAATTAAAGTAGGGGGAATTTTGAAACAGGGTAACTAACTTTGCATATTGTAGTGAACAACACAAGTTTTTCGATTTTCGTAGGAGGAGGACATGCGTGTGCATCACTCCAGATTTAGGCCTGATCAACGGACTAAATTAGATATTTAGAAATTTATAAGTGTTTTACGGGGTTACAAACTTAAAACAAATAACATTAAATTGGAGTTCATGAGTATTACCAAGTTTCGGACAGTATAACTTTATTATTCCTTCACGTTTAATCTGCATTGCAAACGCTACGTGAGAGAGGGATCCGTGCTACGTTTATCATATGCAGTAACATCTGTACCAAATTAGCGCCCAGTGACTAAAAATAAAATCACAAAATATTCTCCAGATTATCAGTTAAACAAAACCCATGTTAATAGTTAATCTTCACCAAGCCCATCACACTCAAACCATGGTAGTCCCTGAAAATTAGGTTTCATGTGAACCGAATGAGCAAGAAAGGTGAGCCAGATGGTTATAAGTCTTAACCTGCTGTTCAGGGATGTGTTTAGTATCACCACAAACAAGTAGCAGTGAAGTCTTCATTATGCTACCAACTTGGTTACCTTCTGATACCATGTATTACTTCACACTATCTTGAAACATTAACATGCCAGGAGCAGTGCAATGGTTGATAATCAGGTATGTGTTGGTATAGCATTGTTTGCTGAAAGTGACTCATACAACAACATCCTGAAGTTTGGCACACCTTATGTGGTACATTCTGTGTACATGCACATATGCATACATACAGTGTTGCCAGTTGCTAAGATTATATGTCCTGTCTGTATGTGTTGCTAAAGATCAGTCTTCTTGTAGTGCATACAGCAAAGATCATGCTGGGCAAAACCACACTGGCAAGGAGTTACTGTGCTGCTGCTGTTGATGGTGCTCAGTGTTAATACTAGGACAGGGAAGATGAACTTAGCCATAATGCCTTTTTTTTTTAATATATATATATAAAGACTACTAGGGTCAGATATCAAAACCAACACACACAAGCGTATGAAAATGTACCATATTTACTGGAATACAAGGTAAGGTTTTTCCTTAAATTTGTGTATGAAGCACCAAATTGGACCACGTCTCAGATCGCTCTGAACTGTCAAATTTTCTAAACATATGTGGTGTTGTGGAAAGCAGCTGTATTGTCATCTTCAAGAAGTTATTCCCAGCACTGGGCACAATAGAAACTGTAAACTTGTTAAGATACACAACTTAGAACAGATCTAGTCCAAGGGTGGTAACAGGAAAATGGCTACTGCAAAATTAACAATTAGCTACAAGACTTAACAATAAAACCTGGACCGATCCACAAATTAAAAACCATAAAAAGAGCCATGAACTCAGACTGATCAGACCACAGACACAACACAAAAAACCAGAACACATGTATTTAAAATTCTTAATGCCATTTAACACCATCTCTAGAGAGAATTGTGAATCTCTTTCACAGGTTCAAGTCAGTTTATAAACCAAGAAATATAAATGTATTATTTAGTCAGTGTGAATCGTAAGAGCATGGCAGCAAGTGACTGTGAAAGGTTTTAAGAAGTGCCGTATATCCAGTGCAGTGGATGGGACTGATGATGATATGTTGTGGATTGGCAGTGAAGAGGGTGGGAATGTTGGGAGTAAGTGTGAGGAAGATGTAGGCACTGACTGTGAAGATAAAGTGACCCTGATCGGTAAAGGTGGACAGAATCTGACAAGTTTTTTGTATTTAGTGTATGCAGTTAATAGACATATATTTTTTCTTAGCAGACATTTCATTTTTGGGAAGTCATCTTACATTTGGTTAAATACATTTTCCCTTCGCAGGCATGTTTTATCTGTGGGGGGGGTCATCTTAGATTACAGCCATCCTGCATTTGGGTAAATACAGTATTATATTTACTGTATTCCTCCTCCATGTTTCGGCCAGACGTGGCCACCTTCACAGAGATGCATTACAAAGGATAGATACATTGAAATATTACAGGAGTTTTTGAACCAGTGTGTGGGTATAAAATAATATTTTAATTATTTTAAAATATTATGGTTCAAAAACTTCTATAATATTTTGATGTATCTATCCTTTGTAACCTCCCTGAAGACATGTAGTAGGTATGCAGTGTGTGTAATATATTTTCATACACTTATGTGTATTTGTTGGTTTTGATATCTAATTGCATAATGCACAGACATGGCTATTTAAATTTGATTAATGCGTTAGGGATTTGAAAGGAGTTGACATAGGATGGTGACAGAGTACAGTGAGGTGTAGTGAGGGTGGTAACTGCTTCTCAGCGAAGCATAGGATTTATGGTAGATTTATGATCGAAGAAATATTTTGCCTGCCAAGTCAGGGGTATTGCTAATCATGTATATTGGCTGTGTGTTTACAGCGATATTATTTGTCCCACAATACAGCCCTTGTGAAACTTTTGAAGCGACTGGGTCACAGGTCTGTCCCCCAGTGGCTGAAAGATGACCTCAGTGACACAGTGACGGCTTGACATCACAGCGGGATAGTAGCAGGATGTTTATTGGGACTGCTTGGTGTTTGTTTCTTGACAGAGATACATCTACTGAAATGTGAGTATTCTTGGCTTTCCCACAGTGTGGATATATAAATAATGTTAGTGAAATTTGTAATATGTAATGTTCTGGTACAGTGACCAAGTAACTTGCCGAGCTGCCCTGTATGTCAAGTTGTGGTCTGGACATTGTGGTCACTGCTAGGCTTGCTGTCAAAGCACCAGGCAGTGTTTTACCTATTTCAAAAACATTTACTTTTTTGTGAGTACATTTATAGTGTCACTGTGTACATTTTTGAAAAGGTCAGGAAATGTTTTGTGATGTATGGGCAGTGTTTGTTCGCTTAACTGCTTGTCTGTTCACCCCCATGCCAGTGCGTAGCAAGTGATCTGGCCACTGCTGTACTTGTGGCAGATGGATGTCTGTTGGATGTGCATTCAGCTATGCCACTTTTCTCAAGATGGGATTGTTGGTAAATTGTAGAACCTCACTGGCATTTTCGTATTTTGCAATATGTGGGGTTCTAACAGCAGTGTTGCTGATTTTTGTTGTGTTACTTAACGATACTGTGAGTTGCTAAGTTTATGTAGTGTCAGAATGTGTTGCTGAAGATAAGTTTTATGGAATGTGATGTTGCATTGTTTGGCACATGGTTCCTGACTTTTTGGAGGCTCCATGGCCTTTTGAAATGTCCGGAACTATTAATCCAATGATGCAGTGTCACATCTCAGAATACTTGCATCTCCACTTGTATTTTCTGTGATAAAATTGTATGAACAGGAAGAACTGTGTAAAATTGGATGTGTGCAGCCCACGTTACTGAAGTGAGTTGTATAATGGTATTGTTGTCTTTTGCATGTTTTCTCCCAGACATTGAGGTGTGCCCTCTGCCCTTTCTCACTGATTTTCATGCTCTCCTGTTGTCCTTCAGGTGAAACACTTCCTAGCTCTGTCACTTCTCATAGCATATCATATATATCATATATTTATTCACCTTCCGTAGATCTTTACAGATATGGAATCAGTCACAGTCTACTTAAGTATGCAAGGCATTTGTCATAATACAACAATACAGTAATACAACAGTACAGTATGTATAGATACATAAGATGAATAATGACGGTAATAAAAATGTATAAATTAAAATTATAATTGAATAATTCCTTATTATCAAAAGAGGTAACAAAAGTAAAAAATATAAAAAGAACCATAATCATTAGGAAGTTAGTTGGTAATATTCGTCGATTAATGATAAGTGGTTATAAATCTTACTTCCAGAAAAAAAGGACTCCTTTTTACACTAGTAACATCAGTTGTGGTTGCTGTGGTGGTGACTTGTGTAAATTTGTTACATACGGTACTGCTTGCTGCATGTGTGAAGTGTGAACTTCACCTAAGTAACAATTAAAATTTATTTTTATACCTCACAGAAAACATGACATCAGAGTTACAAAGGACAACTAGTTAATCCTTTAATGCTGAGCAGTAATGATAAACTTCCAGGTTTAACATTCAAAATATCTGCATTTTGCTCATATAGTGAAATTGTTGTGTGTGATACTTGCAATACACATCAGTTATGTCAGTAAAGTACATTGAGTGATTGGTCATTGTGGAAATGGAGATGGATTGTGTTGTTAGTAACATTAGGTAGAGTAAAGTTGTACCTTGGCTCTGTGGGCATGAGTGGTGAACTTTGTGCCCTGGCAGCTACCTCTGAGGTGAGGGCTGTCTGTACCTGTTGACTAGGAGGCTGGGTGGGCCCCAGAGCTGATGTGGATATTTTGGAGTGAAGACAGATATCTTGGCCCTGCCAGGAATCAACCCATGTTTTCTTGCATGTCCAGTCCATAGAGCAGTTACTATACCAGCTTGGCTGTATTTTTCATTTCAGTGTGCTGTCGCTGCCTGTTCGTAATATTACAGTATTTTGTTTCAGTTTACTTTGGATGCTGTCACTGCTACAAATCACGACTGCTACAAGCCAAGAGACTTGCACTGCAGGCAGCTTTCACCAGGTGAATGTTGAACTCAAATATAGAATTGCAATGTAAATAACTTTTCAAGAAGAAAATCCCATAAAAGTTGGGACTGTATTTAATGTTCCATGAAGCTGGCATGAAACTTACTTGAAATAATTTTGTTATTTACATTTTTTGTTATTTTAGTACGTAGCTGTTTCTTGTGGTTGAAGAACATGAGATTAGCACAGAAATGATTTCACTTCTGTCAGGGATAAACAGAATGTGGCAGCTTTTGTGTTGTGTTTCTTCTGAAGAGCGTCACTGCAAGGTAACCGACTGTCGTAAAACTGAGATCTTCATATTGCTGGGGCTTGGCTTGAAGTAGAAATGTACTGAACCTGATAATCAGGCATTTGTTACTTCATGTGTAGTAAACTGTGAACTAGGATAAACCAGACAGTGGAATGAACAGCCTAATCTTCCTTGTGTTTGTTGCTGTGATGTGGCTCAGGATCAGACTTTTTGCTATTACTTCCTTGTGTAACCCCAGGGAAGTGTCATGTTGTATTTATTCTGCTGCTCTGAACTCATATGTTTGCTGTGAATTACTTCACCATGTTGATCTAGTCTGTTGCACTCTGAGCCAGACCTCCATGAATTGTCAGCAACTTGTATATCAAGTCCATGTCACTGCTTTTCTTAGCACTCGCATTCAGGTTGACAGCTTATTAAATTGCAGCTGTATTTATTGTATCAAACTTTTTATATAAAGATATGAGGCATAGGGTTATTTCAGTTCCTTTGTATGTTTCTGTATGTGTGTCTTTGTGCAAAGAAACTGGGAAATGGATATTGTGTTGTACAAGCTGTGCCTCATGTCTTTGTACTCGTGTGTGCGTGTGTGCGTGCGTGTGTGTGCGCAGGCCTACTGACCCAGCAGTGAAGGAAGATGTCCATGTTGTACAGATTTAGATTTCCTTGTACTGTTGTGGATTCCCTTGCAGTTGTCAAGCCCTTCTACTTGAACAAGTGTTGGTAGCAGTAACCTTTGTTGTTTTTGAGCACTTTGAGGTGGTTGACTTCAAGCTGATGGGCTGCAGGGCAATGTAGCAGTGGGCCTCAAGCAATGTTGTGTTCCTGTGGCATCTGTATTGACCAAAATGTAGGTTAGTAGGTCTTCTCAGTGGTGGTGATTCAGATGATCATAATTTGTGGAGGGTTTTATAAACCATGTTGTAATGGTTTGTTCCATTGTTTTGCCTGCATTGTCACTGTGCTGGAATGTAGTTCGTGTGCACACTGAATCCAATGATGGCCATCGTAGGCTAAAATATTTTTTTTGGTTGTCACATACCCTTCATATTAGTGATGATGTCTGCAAGACTGTAACAGATGAATGTTAATAATGTTCTGATTGTGCTTGTTGGGTAAACAATGATTGATTGGTTTTGTTAAAGCATTTGCAGTTTTATTGAAACACTGCTCTCATAAGTTGTCTGGTTTTCATGGCAGTTACCAAAATGATGGTCAGTTGTTGAGTTTTCACACTACACAGTAAAAGTTGATTTGGACATTTCAGTTGAAGGAAAGTTCTTATTATATAACTAACACTTTACTTTCTAGCAGTTACTTCAGCATCCACTTGTATGAATTCAGTCACCCTGAAGGTGGAAGTAGTACATTCCTGTGAAATGGTGGATGAAATCTTTACTTCATGACCTGAAAACCAAAAAATGGCTGTTACTAACTGTCCTTTAGTTAGGCTGCGCTTTTGCTATCATCATCATCATCATCATCCATGGATGTTCACACATTTGCCTACTGTCATTATCTGTAGCCATTGAGATTTTTATATAGTTCTTAATTTAACACCATATTTTTGGGTCTTCCAGTTTCACTTATCTTGTGCCGCCATTGATGTTTTCGTGTCTTCCACGTATTGGACCAAACTGTCATTTCTTAATTTCTTCAGTATTTTATTCCAGTCTCTTGTTATATAATTTGTTCTCTTGTCTGCACATCCTCTGAATAGTATTCCTGTCTAAACTCCATTTCAGTCGGTGTTGAATTTGCACGTGTTATGAATGCCATTCTTATATTTACTTACTAATTAGTACATGTACAGTCGCTGTGAACATGGTAATGAAACTTCATGGTCTGTAAAAGGGGAAAATTCTTGAGTTTCTGAGTACCAGTTAGTTTCTCAAGGACTCTGCTGCTTGCAGTTTGTTACATATATTCATGAACATGTACGTGGTGGTCGGACAAAAAAGTTTGCGAACTCGCCACCATGTGCTTGCCGTGGCAGCACTGGACAAAAGCCTTAGTATAGTTTGATGATGTTGACATATCAGCGTTTCACAGCTGTGTTTTTCTTGATCTGTGGCAGTTTCTTTCTGAGTGGCATCTATTACTGTCTGTGTGTGTTTTGGTGTGCCGCCGCAAGAATGTCGGAGCTTGAATTAGAGCAACGAACGAACATTAAATTTGTTGTTGTTAGTTGATGTTGATGTTAGTGCAAGTTTACGGGGATAATGCTATGAAGAAAACAGTAGTTTACAACTGGGTGAAACGTTTTTCTGAGGGAAGAAAAAGTGTCAGTGACGAAGGGACATCAGGACAGCCAGCAACAAGCAGAACTGAAGAAAACATTGCAAAAGTTCGTCAAATTGTTCATGAAAATTGTTGGCTGACTGTCAGGAGCATAGCAGAGCAAGTGAACATCGACAGAGAAACAGTTTGGAAAATCTTAACTGAAAATCTTGACATGAGGAAGGTGTGTGCAAAAATGGTCCCAAAGGAGCTCACCGAAGAACAAAAGCCAAGAAGAGTTTTTAGCTACTAAACAAATAACTGTGTTGGAACACCCTGCCTATTCACCAGATCTAGCCCCCAATGACTTTTTTCTGTTTCTGAAGATAAAGGGAATATTGAAGGGAAGGCATTTTGATGACATTGATGACATCAGGAATAATATGATGGCAGCTGTGAAGGCCATTCCACAAAACCAGTTCCAAAATTGTTTTGAACGGTGATCTAAGCACTGGCATCAGT
>Ga0209629_10003521_pt1 | contig 11237 bp, 5 predicted proteins | sample TergutCu122P5_FD_187286 | JGI IMG/M metagenome (GOLD analysis project Ga0209629, IMG submission 187286) | Cubitermes ugandensis P5 segment gut microbial communities from Kakamega Forest, Kenya - Cu122 P5 (SPAdes) (version 2) | ecosystem: Host-associated > Arthropoda: Insects > Digestive system >...
TTTCTTTCGTTCATTTCTGTCCCCTTTCTTCCTTTTTCTTTCTTTCCGTCTGTCTTCATTTCTACTCTCTTCCCTGTTTTCTACTTCAAAGACTTTTAAACAATACCCGCCGCAATTGCTGGTACGGACCATGTTCGAGAAAAGGAATTTATCATTTCCTGTCTAAAAGATTTGCTACTAGTTCATCCCCATACCACAAACTCCTACCATTTACCCGAAGGTACACACTCTGTCAGAACTAATGCTGTAATAGATTACCGACCAAGACTGCCTAATTAAGGAAAGCGGAAAACTAAAGATATGGACAGCCGATGAGTAACGAGACTAGTTTTGGTTGTAAAAACCTGATCAACTTGTCTCTACTCAAGGACAGTAATATTCAGTGACGAATATAGCCAACCATCTCGAAAACGAGACTGGCACATTGTTGAGTGACACGTTCAAGGCGAAATAAAGTACTTTAGTTTGACGGATTATGCTTATTAATACACCAAGTAGAGAGAGCAGATGATGAATGCAAGTTTAATACGAAGAGCCACCCAAATCGATGATATGTTATTAGGGTGACGCCCTCTGGATGAGTAACAGTATCCTTGTAGATCAGTTTATGTTAGGTTCCATTTATCACCGTAATGGAACGTGTCGCTGGGTAGAAAAACATGGACCCCTGTTGCATGGTGGGACCAATGGGTAATAACCCACTTACTTGACGAAAGGGGCGACAAAGCACGGACACAGGGGAACATTTAAAGCGGAATATTTTGGTTCCCTATAAATTTCCCAAGCCTTTCTGTATTATAGGATAGCAAATTAATGTAACTACTTTCAGTAGACATTGATGGAAAAGATGCCCCTGTGCTGAATTAAGCATAAATTTTCGGACGAGTGTAAATCTAGCTCCACGAAGTCCTACTTTCTGAACCGTACGCAGGCAGTATTCAACTTGACGACCAGGGCTTTCACCCACAAAACACAACACTGAATACCCACTGGATAGGAGGCTGGGGGCGGGGTGGATGCCTGCTGCTGTCGAGAACAGAGACTTCGTCGTCCAGCTCGCACCGCAAGGCATTATATTGACTGAGTTCTGCAGGGACTGTACTGTACTATAGATTGCAGCCTATGGTATACGTAAAATCACTCATCTTCCTTTCCTTCGTTTATTCTCCGCTCTTTCCAACCTTTACTCAGTTAATTGGGTTTCCACGCAACACAGTAGCTTCACCTAGATAAGAACTTCATTTCCCCAGCCTTCCAACTCTTCCTTCAAAACAACCACCTTCTATGCTTTCTCCTCCTATTAAAACTCTTTCGCCTATTATTATTATTATTATTATTATTATTATTGACGACAATTCTAGAGAGCAATTTGTTTCCCATAAATCACAATTTATGTTATTATACGAATAAGCAAATAAAGGTCAGTCTCAACACAATTATATGAAAATCAATGTCAGTCTCAACTGTTGTATTAGACAATAGATTCTGTGTGTCTAATTTTGCAAGATATCATCTTCAGGCTCGCAAACAACTTAAAAACTGAGGAAATTATATATTATCTTGTTATTTATATATCAATATTATCTTATTATGCTGTCTTCTTCAGTGTATATTTAGTGTTGTTTATGAGCCTGAAGAAACATCACACGCATAAGTCATAGTATTATGTTACTTTATCATGAAATGTTCTAATTGACGATGGATTATTGAAAGCCCAAACCTGCACATGTAGCTGGTTTCTAATAGTAAAATATAAATTGTTTTCGACGGACATAACAGTTTGTTTGTTATTTTAACGTTTACAGCACAAAGGGGACGAATCACCTTCAGACTGTCCTAACAGAGGGTAATAATGTACTGAACATAATCACCTAGAAATCTTTCTCTTCCCCTCAATTTAAATTTCTTTGTTAAGAAAATTAATTTTAGTGTTTTTTTATTTGTTTTTGTTATGGTTTGTCTTTGTTTGTTGACGTTCTGTCCTTGTACTTGTGCTGTCCTTGTATCCGGCTAATGCACCGTTAAGTCAGCACACAAATAAATATTCCAGTTTAATTATTTATTGATATACTACTACTTCCGCAAGGTACTGTGCACTAAAATACAGGTGAACACTTGAATATACTTTGTTATAATTATGACCTTGCCTTTCAGAATATAAACGGTACTGGTGAATGTGTAATGGATATTTAGGACTGTCACAATCTATAGAATGACAATATTAAAGTGGACCACATTACGGTTCGGAGATACGAAATGATTTAGCTCAACATGTGCGGTTTAGAATGTGTATAATTTGAGTGGCTGTAATATATTTTCAAAGCATGAGAGCCACTTTACCTGCACCTACGACTTGTTGAAAATATACAATAAGTTCATTGCTGCTGATGAAATATGGTATACTTTTAAAGGAATACTTTGCTTGGCATTATGAATCGGTAATAAAATGTTCTGTTTTACAGGCTCATACTGCACACTGCATTAACCAGCACAAGGCAAAGTCATCTGTTCAGATATAGAATTGGTTTGTGGAAACTTAATTTTCCACAGACCACATAGCTTACGGTGCGAGTCAAAGTGAGCCGATTCTAGAACTTAATCAAGTCTACATTCTTTTATTTCTCTCTATTTATCACTTCATCTCTCTCATAAACTGCTTTTCGTCACTTTACAACTGGAGAAGTCTGCCTTGTCAAGAACCTTCTAGCATCGGAGATTCCTAGCCTAGAATTACGTAAAGCCTATTCGATAGAATTTTCGATAGTGTGGAGAGCAGAAAGGAGGCAAGGAGAGAAGAATGTGTGCAGACGAGATTACCAAGCAACTGAAATGCTCAGAGGATAAAAAGAGAGTGTTGGCACATGGAGAGAAGAGAAAAGGCAATGCAGAGATAAGGAAAATTTTTCTAAATCACAACCGATGAAATCACTAAAGGCTGTTTACACCATAATAAGATTGTTGGCCCAACGGGACGACAGGAAGTATAACTTAGTGGGAACTAAGAGCATCTCTGTTAGCCAGTAGAACAATAATATGACACACTACTGTTAAAATCATTCTGAGGTCGACGTGGGCAAATTGGCTGGGGTGAGAAAATAGTGGCTCGACTGCTAGCTGGACATCCTATGAACTGTGGTTCGATTTCTCTTCGGGGCTAGAAACTTTTTATTTCTTCGAAACATTCATACCAATACTGGGCCCCAAGCAGCCTCCTTTCCAATTAGTAAAAAGAACCCTATTAGCGGGGCGTAAAATGCGAAGAGCGTGAAGCTAATCGCTCACCTCCGCCCAAGGTTTAGGAATGAGAAAGTTAGACCTTAATAGTTGTTCGATTCTCAGCACAGGTAAGATATTTCGTCTTAATTCACAGCGTCCAGACCGGCCCTAGCTCTAACTCAGGCTCCATTCAGTGGAAACTGCAGTCCCCCACCGCGGGGGTAAAGTGAACGTGGTGTGAGGTTGACCAACCACTTTCACCTAGTGTCGAGATCTGCGTGAGCAAAACTCCACTCAAACATGTGACCTCGTGGCGCGTAGACTTGCAACTTGACCTTTCATATGACTCATCAGTAGAAGATATGATAACATCGCTAAAGGGAAGAAAGTATAACCGCATCACAACATTCAGTAGTCAGAACCAGCATGTTACGGTAGTGAGAGCACTAGGGTACCAGGTGAAAAACTGGATCATCAGTCACAACTGTGTCTTCAGACAATATACTTTTCCCGAAATTTCCAAAATACTGTCTGAGAATAAAATTGTCATGGATTATTGTCCATTTCTATACTTCGATATTCATACATCAGAACGAGGTGCCTTTGCCTTCGATGATGCATTTTATTGCTGCAGGAGAAATGTTTGTCCCTATCGAAGGAAAAGTCGCAAATATACATTTAAATTGATGCTACCTTTTATATTCAAATATGACAATTGTTTAAATTGCTTTTAAAAGTATATTATCGAGTAGGGGTAATGATATGGCAAGGAAATATGAAATCCCGTTAAAAATTGACAGAACCACGATTCAAACACAGAGTCATTAAAATAATAAAATCTCCAGTAGCTTAGCAGCTAAGAAGTGTAGTTTTCAGTTAAGCATAAATTTCAGGAGTTAAAGAGTATGACGTTCCTGATATGAATTTTAATCAAATAGGATAATAATTCCTTCAATAAATAAATATTCTAACTGCTGTGACAATGAACTCTCGTCTCAGCCGTTATTCAGGAATGAAGATTGGTGAATGTAAAGGCAAATTTCACCCTAGAACCGGCCGTGAAGACCCAGAGGGGGAGAAGAAGTGTCACCGTACTCATTCTTTGACCTCGGCGCTATGTAGGGCTGGTTGTCAATGCCATGTCCCCGTTCGCTTGACTCCTGGACAGGAGAATCACTACGCAATGTACAAAAAGGCTGGTTGGGCCCTTGGACCCGTCTGGACGGGTGCCGTATATCTATGGAAATTAATACACAATACGAATGTTCGGAAGCTGTAATTAATTTTTAAGACGACTGAAAGGTCCACTTTTGTTGCGGGGGTTTTATAAAACGCACCCAGAGCCCAATTTGCCCTATTGTCCGTGCTAAAATCGATCGCTTTTGTCTGGAATTGAAACTTAATGTACCTGCTAAAAATGGTGCAGTGAATAACCAACGAAACTTCGGTGAGCTCAAGAGGAAAAATAAGTAGCCTGCTGAAGTGTTCCAAACAAATTTGTCGCGTCCACAATAGCAGGCGTTTACTCTTCTTTGTGCATGGTTGCCACGTTCTTACTACAAAACAAAGCTTACATTTTTTAAGTACACAATACATTCCTATTAAGATTTATTCAAACTGTTACATAATATCAAGATTTCAGAGCAGAATGGTCAATGCTGCCTTACTTTTAAGAAGACTTACACGTGGTTTCGGTGAATTTGGACAAAAACACCTACAAAAATCTTCTTTGCCGCCACTCAACAATCTGTCCTTCTGCCTATCAAAACGAACATGTAGAGAGAAATACAAAGATGTCGGTAAGACTGCAGCCCTACAGCTCTGCAGTTGAAATATTTACTGCGTATTAGTCACAGGATGCACATTTCAAGAACTTCCTCTACAGCCCACTGGACACAACAGTAAATAAGAAGATTGCATTGGTAGATAAACGTTTGTCACAAGAAAACTAATTTGTGTTTGTCATGTATTTTTCCACACTGAATTCAAGTATATTATTATAATTGCTCTATCACGCCATTTTTCTGTGATATAATTTGTTAAAATGTAATTTTAGCGAATTTAGTTTTTTGTCATGCTACCAGCATGTTTCAAACATGGCTGAGGCACTTTATTGTATTTTAAACATATTGTGGGCATGAAAACATAAACATAACAAAGACAGTAGACATGTGAGCCCAATCACAAACAGCCGGACTGTGCAAGCTCAGATATGTACTGATAAGCTAGGACATGAAAATAACAGTAAATTCTGCTTGAGGAAGACTGCACTGCTAGTGGTGTGCCGACTGTGTTGTGAAGATTGGTAATCGCTTTCTCTAGGACAGAAAAATGTAATAAATACTCCATTAATCAACCCTGAAAAAGTTTATTTATCTCTACTGCACCTCAAACTTGAACCCATAAAAAATTTCGGCAAGGTAATGGATTACAATAGCGTTGGATTTACGTACTTGAAAAATAAAATTTCCAAGATAAGTGATGTTAAAATCAAAGAAAGGGTATTTGTTGGACCTCCAATAAGAGTGTTCATACGGGAAGTAAAATTTGAATACCAGCCATGTGAAGTGAAAAAGCAACATGAAAATCATTCAAAAAATCACTATCAATTTTCTGGGAAATTATAAGGCAAAAAACTATCGTGATATGGATGCTGATCTTGTAAAATATTACAAAGCTATGGGGTTTAATAAGTCTTTAAAGGTGAATTTCGTAGACTCTCACTTAGATTTCTTCCCAGAAAATCTACGGTCAGTGAGCGATGAGCATGGAGAGAGATTTCACCAGGATATTTCCACCATGGAAAAGCGGTACTAAGGTAAGTGGAGTCCCAGTATGCAGGATGATTATTGTCGGACACTTAGAAGAGATGTTCCACAGGCAAAATACAGCAGAAAGTCATCTTCTCTTGATTTCCAGGTAATGTATATACTCTCTGTAATAAAATGTAAATACAGGTGCTTTTCACACGTAAAAGGCGCGTCACTTAAAACACCTTGCCTGATAGAAAAAAACCAACAACACATTTGAATTCAGCGCAAAGAATGAAATCGGGTTTACCTACTTTATTTCGTGTAACACAAAGTAAAGATTATTTTGTTTTCCAGTGTTACCTATAAATTATTCGTAAGCCAGTTTCGGGGTTAATATTACTGTATTTTGAACAGTAGGCTACGTGCAGCTACATTATTACAACCCTTCTATAACAATTACAGACCTACGTTTCTATTACACAGAATATATATATAGGGTGTTTCTAAATTGTTTGGACAAATTTCAGAAGCCACTTTCCCACACCAGTACAAAGATAAAGATTCATGCTGATGTATGTCACAAAACAACAGTTTTAGAGATCCAAACTAACAACCTGTTGACACAATCCTTTAGGATTTTAACTGTGGTGATACTTAAAACCACTAGTGTATTCAGCTTAAATTTAAAATAGAGACATTATATCAACGCATTTATAACGCCTGTCCAAACATTCACAACCTTTGACAAGTGCGACAGTCCATAATCAAGCTGTGATTACATGCATTGATTCAGGCAGAGGATATTTTGAAAATTTTTTGTCAATTGTGACTTGATAAATCACAATAACTCAACACTTATTAAACTGAGAAAGTGTACTGTAGATTCATTTGTCAGTTGCAAGTAAAATATTGCACAGTTAAGGTATTTATTGCTGAATATATAAACGTCCGGCTCACCTTTCTCACTCAGTCGTTTTGCATGAGACCTACTTTACAGGGACTAACGTTGTTTGAGTGTTGTGAAATCAGTAAAGAAGAACTAGTAAGAAGAAAAATGCTTAATTGATAATCTGGAATATCTTTTGTGTGACTTATTACGTGCCAATGGGCGCTAATTTGTTACATGTTATGATGACATGAAACAAACGTAGCACGGACCACGTTGTCAATTGGCGTTTTCACTGCACGTCCAAATTTGTGAAATAGTGGATACGGTCCGAAATTTGGTAAAAACCACTTAAATCCGATTTAATAACTTATTTTAACATTGTACCTCTCTGTAGCATCACTTATTAATTTCTAGTTACCTAATTTAGTCTGTAAGTCTGTCCTAAATGGGGTCCGATGCAATCACATGTCCCTCTTCTAGGAAAACCGGAAAACTTGCACGTTGTTTGCTACAATAAGCAAAGTTGGTTTCCTTGTTCAAAATCCCCCTACTCTACATTTCCTAACTAGTCTGATTGATCCTATGTAAATTTAGCAGTCTCACAATAGGTCCAAAACTTTAAAATTTTGTATCCCACCTCCCCATTGGTTCCTAATGACTGACGCGGTATCCCTTAACGTAATATATGTAAACCCCGCATGAGGGTCTATTACCGGACAATTTTAATGTGCTACAGTTACTAATACGGTATCCACCCTCTCCTGATTTACACCTCGAAAAAGTGTCAAACGCTCGAATTTTGACTGTCCTGGCACACTTCAAAACCCAATTAAACTTGACATTGACAAATTTCTAACGAACTAAAATCCCCTTTGTAAATACATGCACCAATTTTTATCCTATGAAAACCTCTACGTCTCTCACTCTCCAGCTATTTGTCTATCCTACTACAAACATACTCCATCTCACTCTCTGCTCTTGTAACCTATTCTTCCCCTTGCTACCGCACTGACATTTTGCATAAACTATCAGATGCTCCTTCCTACTAAACATTATGTATATTTCACAAATTAATTTTGATACTTCTAACTAAAGTAATTCTTTCCAATAGTTATAAATATAATCATTCAATTAAACTGAAAAAAAACAATTTTCGAAAATACATTTGTACGAAATTTGTTGTTGTGTTTTGATATGAGGAACTCACTCAGAAATTTCGTGCAAGCATTGTATTAGATACACGCAGTGCATAGATTAATTCCACCGAAAGATATTCATCTTCAGGTTACCTGTCGATGCTGACAGATTCTTATACCACATAGCACCGAATACCATGATTAATCAGTAACAAATAAAAATCATGCAGAACAAAGCCGTCTTCGCATGACGTGAGGTGTTTCTCCGGAAATTTCCTAGAGGAAATTAAAAAAAAACCAAACACCTCATTTAGGAAGCCTGCCTCTGAACTGATATTTGAAAGTCGAGGACCTCAAAATACTAAGGACTTCTGGTAGTGGTGTATCAGGAAATGTCTACTTGAAAATTACAGGCTTGTAGACTTAAAAGGCCGTATTTATTGGTGACTATTTACTACGTTTAGAAGGGTCTTCCTGCTTTCTCTTCAGGTTGCTGAAAGAGGTCTTGGAATACCTGAAGAGTACCAGTCAGCATGCAGTCATACCGCAGGAAAGCGCAATCGTCAAACAAATTGTGTGAAAGCCTCAAATCCCACAAAGTATATTTCATGATTGTCAAAGCCTTAAAGTTACATTAAAGGCTAATTAAGTATTTAAAGACTAAGGTTAGCCTAAAATATATTTCAGGAGTCCCTCCATAATGCACAATGACCTCACGCCGCCTTAATTAGACAATCCAGTCAGTTAACGCTGTAAAAGGCACAATCAGTCTCCCTTCTAAAACCTTTACAAAAGCATAAAATTACACGGTGAACAAAACTTAGGATTTTATAATACTAAGCCTGGTGGTATGTATAGTAATATCTTGGCTCTAAGAGAATAAATAAGGTAATTCGGAGTTATGACTACTGCACTTTAAGCAGGTACAAATAGAATGTGTTGCAGTTTCGAGTACTTGGTATTAGATAGGGTAGAGTGAGGGTCTAAATTACTTATCCGCTTTTATGCGAAGGGAGGGAACCATTAGTACGGAAGAACTAGATAAGAGGCTGGATTGACCCAGACAGTGTCTAGAAACTGTAAACAGACTGGCAGAAATTATGCCTACTTTGCTTAAAATATTTCATTCTATCTATAAAGAGTTCAGATTTACGTAATTTTAGCAGTTAGCCCGCGCATATTTTCCGTTATTACATATTCCGATTATGTAAAATTTTCCAGATATAAACTTAAAACTTTCTCACCATTGCCATGTTTTCTTCCATACAATAGTCTGTAAGAAACACAGAAACCCTTTGTCCTTCCGATGACACACCTCTGGATTTTATAGGAATGAAAGTGCTTTGAGGATAGCTTGTATAGCCTGGCTTCAAACAGGGCACCACGGGAAAACAGATGACTTAACCCTTAAGGAGCGCCTACACTACCTGATTAAGATTCGTAAGTTCCTTTTTGCGTTTGCTGTTTCTGAAGAAAGAAATATGTTTGGACAAATCCTGATGAAGTTCTATCACACAGACACTACGACAATGTTTTTTGTGTCAAACGAATGCCATTGATGCCTGTTGGCTGTTCCCTTTCGCAGGACAGCTCATGTTAATTTTCACATTTTTCCTCAAGTTAAAATAATAATTGGCTATTAATAATATCTTCGCTCTGTAACTACGTAGTTATATCCAATCCATTAAGCACAAAATAGAATTAGAAACTAATGATTTTTATGGAAACAAATATGATGCCATGCATTAAATGAAAACACGTCAGGCTGCATATGTTTTCGGATGAGTTAGTTCAAGGAAGAATGGACTAACATTTAGGAAGTTCATGGACTAACCCCACTAGATTAGGCGACAATGGATACCAACAGATTACTGCCAGGGCACAGAAGGAACTTAACTAAAATACGTGCTGAAATTGAAAAGATGATGAGAAGTTCGTAGGTGTTCTATGTCACGATTTACTTACGAAGCTACTGTACATATTTTAACTACATTTGGTATGCGGAGGCAGCAGTAAATACTCTTGAGGATGTGTTGATATTGGTCCGGGTCGGTCTGATTATTCCAAACTTACTTTACGTGACGCTCGAATCGATCTTCCTTAAATTTCGCAAATAGAATTCGTAATAGGAAAAAAGTCTCATACTTGCCCAGTGTAATAATCGCGTGTCAGAGGTTCAAACCACAAAATGGTGTTAATTATGACATGACGTATTTGGAGGAAAGGCGGCAAATGAATACGTGACCGTAGTTGTAAAACCTGAAGGTAAGAGGCCACATGGAGTCACAGATATGGGAAAAGGCAAAGTTGTGCCTTTGTCTGTTTAAGCACCACATTAAGGAAGGATACGGCAAGCTGGAGGTATGGCTCCATGCATTCTTCATTTCGTAACTCGATTGGAGTGAGTGATCAGCTTCACACCCCCACCACCGAAATTCATCGCATACGAGGTTGGGTGAGACATGGGATGGGTCTGATCATTGTGGAAAAGAGACAAACCTGCTGTTTCTGTCGAGAAGCGAATTACGTAATGAGGGCAATAAGAAAATGGATCTCAAGGCAATAATACGTTAAAATGTGTACTCGATCCACCTATTTCAACAGATAGACCAGTGACTTGGTCTTGTGAAGACGTAACTACATGTTTTTTCGGCAAGTAATCTTTTAAGTACCTGACGACTCAATTTCTTGAGGCTGAAAACGCTGGATCACTCGGTCATGCTGCTATCATGTTCGAGAGACAGAACTGTGGTTACCCTCAGCCACTCAAGTCAAGTGTTGGAATGATACCTCAATAAAGTCTTCTTGCACATCCTCTGCAATTAATTATTCACTGTGTTCCTACAATTCGATTCTATACACAAGGCAGCGCCCTCAACTAACTCGCACGTAAATAAAAAAAGGACCTTGCTCCTTGGGATTAGTTAGTTATATCTGCCTGCCTGTAAGCGAGAGACACGGAGAAGGAGAACACATGCCTACTCCCCACAGACAGCCAAGATACTGCACCTGCTGCGCTGGTACAGAAGCTTTGCACAGACACGTCCACACTGCGTGCCAAGATGGTAGCTTAAATTTGCAAAATTCACATCCACCTACAACAAATGAAATAACTAAATATACTCTATAATAAGTGAAATACTTAATACAGTAAAACCTGCCTAAAACGGAACGCGATCGTTCCGGTATTTTTTTTTCCATTTTCACAGGTTTCCGTTTTACAAAGGGTTGTGTTTTAATAAA
>Ga0209629_10003522_pt1 | contig 11237 bp, 6 predicted proteins | sample TergutCu122P5_FD_187286 | JGI IMG/M metagenome (GOLD analysis project Ga0209629, IMG submission 187286) | Cubitermes ugandensis P5 segment gut microbial communities from Kakamega Forest, Kenya - Cu122 P5 (SPAdes) (version 2) | ecosystem: Host-associated > Arthropoda: Insects > Digestive system >...
CCCCCCCCCGATGGTTAAATATATTTAAATATGAATTGTAAAGCATTAATAATCATATATTTAATTTTCATTAGTTTGTCCGCTTTTTCGCAAGAACCGAAAAAATGGAACTATTCTTATACCTACCGGTATTTGGGTGTTCGCGACGGCTTGGTACAGACGCAAGCCATTTTATCCTTTCAGGATTCGTACGGTTACCTGTGGTTTTCCACTTACGATGGAGTAAGCCGTTTCGACGGTTTGCACTTTGAAAACTTCAGCCGAGCGGAATTGCATACCGGTTCTTCCCGTGTTAGGTATCTCAATCAATACGAGTCTGCCGTGTATATGATTTCGGGAGTAAATATTGTCTTTGTGAATCCCGACCGGACGATGGAATATTATCCTTTGCCGGACAGCTCCAGACTGTTGTCTATTGATTATATAGGAGAAGTTGCCGTCGTCGGAGACAATCTTTACATATTCAATTGTCAATCGCCGACTCAAGAAAATATGAACCGGTATTCACTCATCCGGTTTGATTTGAAAAACAAAACCTATACAGAGGTAGCAGATAATTTACCTTACCTCAGGGCAAATATTTTCGACCAAAAGGTATATGCCGTCACAGGCGGAAATATTCAAAACCAACAGCTGACGCTTTACCGGATAGACAATGAACGACTTCAAACCATTCAAACCATTCAAACCATTCAAATGGAAAAGACCGATCTCGCTGTGGATTTCAGAAAAACAAACCGGAATGAATGGTTTGCGCTGCTTTCGAAAAAAACAGATTCCGGCCGGACAAAACATTTTTACAACTGTGTGATTGAAAACGACAGCCTCCGGTGGAATGATCTGGGGAGGTTTTCCGTCGAAACCTGGGGCGATTTCCGTTTTGCTCGATGGGATGATCACCGGATATTGATAGGAACAAACGCAACCGGTTATCCGGCTTTTATTTTGGATACGGATCGGAAAAGTTTATCTGCATTCCCTTTAAGTATGATTGCAATCAATCATATATTGATCGATAGAGACGGCAATATCTGGTTCTCAACCGAAGATGGCATTTATGAATGCTCACGCACCTTTTTCGAATCCTATCAATTGGGTTTGGGACATAGCGATGATATATGGGGCATATTTAAGGATTCTCGCAGCAATGTCTGGTTTTCTTCTTATACGCACGGCTTGTGGCGGGCAGACGTGCAGGGAAATTTATACCACCCCAAAGCGGTTTGTAATAAAAAAGAAATTCTTGTCCGCTTTGGATACATGTGGATTTGTGAGGATAGCAAGGGACGGATTATTCAAACGCACAGTCAGGGATTATCTGTTTACGACCCCAAACAGGGCGACCCCAACCGGTTAGAAGTCATTCCGACAGGTATTTCCCTCGCCATTTATCACGATAAGGAAAACGGGAATATCTATTTTGGCGGAGCGAATGACACGGTCAAAACATTGAATATCCTGCATGCAAACGGGAAAATATCTTCCTATTCCTCAGCTTACCGGTACATTGTATCCATTTGCAGGGACGGCAACGGGAAACTGCGATTGGGCGACTTTTCAGGCGACACATGGTTTGATGAAGAAAAACAAATCGTTGTGTCTGATACGGTTCAACACCATTATGGAGTGATTTCCATGGCTTTGGACGAAAACGGCATTCTGTGGAAAGGAACGACTCAGGGCATTTTTGCCGAAGACCGGCAGGGAAGAGACCGGCAAATATCCAACCTGAAAACAAATTTTGTGTTGCAATACAAGAATCATTACGTTATCTGGGGAGTAAAAGACAAACTGTATCTGTTGGATTTACAGGCTTATCACAGGGATACGACCGTAAATATCCGCTGTTTTAGTTATTATGATGGTTTCGATGGGCTGGAGTGCGTACAAAATGGCGCGAGTATCGACGGTGAAGGTTATGTCTGGGTGACGGGAAGCGATAAGGTAATTCGATTTCTGCCGGAACAAATTATGAAAACACCTCCACCTACATTGGGAATCCCTTATATGGCAGCTATTTACAATGCAAATAAAAATTCCGAATGGTCGCTGATACCGGTAAATTCTCCGTTAGTGTTTGATAATGACAATAATTATTTGCGTTTCGATATCTTGCTGGCCTCAGTAACTGTCCCCGACAAATTACTTTTCCGCTATAAACTCAACGGATACAACGAACAATGGGCAACTTCGAGCAACCGTTCGTTTATTTTCCAGAATCTACCTTTCGGAAAATTCCGTCTGGAAATGCAATCTTCATTCGACGACGGACAAAAGTGGTCGGAAAGCGTGTTTTCGCCGGAGATTACTATTCGGAATCCTTTTCTGCTGACCGTCCCCGGTCTGGCGCTCATCATTTTGGGATTTGCCGGAATAGCCGCTTTCATTATTTATTATACCCGCAAAATCAGTATCCGGAAAGAAGAAGAAAAACGGATGATCGAACAGTTGAAACACAAAGCCGTACAAGCCAAATTTATTCCGCATTTTACCGGCAACGTACTCAATTCAATCAACTACCTCATTTCAAAAAATCCACAGTCGGCGCAGAAATACATTTCTGATTTTGCCGGATTTTCTAATCAGACCTTGCTCTCTTCCGATACGCTGTACCGGACGATAAAGGAAGAACTGGATTACTGCCAACTGTATTTGAAATTAGAAAAATTACGATTTGAAGAAAAATTGGAATACGAAGTATCGGTAGCGTCCGGAGTAGATATGCAAAAAATGGTTCCAACGATGGCATTGCAAACGTTTTGTGAAAATGCAATCAAGCATGGTTTGAGATACAAACCGGATGGAGGTAAAATCATCATCCAAGTCTATCCGGAAGCAGATTACACGGCGCTTATCGTGGAAGACAACGGCATCGGCAGGGAGAAAGCGCAAACCATTAACACCGAGGGAACGAAAGAAGGCTTAAAAATCGTTCAGCAACAATTGGATATTTTCAACAAAAATCAATCAAAAAAAGCATACTTCAAAATTGTTGACTTGCACGACGATAAAGGAAATCCTTCCGGAACGAGATTTAAACTCTATATTCCGTAGAAATTTTTACCCGTCTCGCAATGACGATGCAACTTACCCGTCTTTGCGAGGGTGAATTGCACGTCATTGCGAGAGCTGCGAGGAACGAAGCAGCCGAAGCAATCTCCAACCTGAATTATTCATACTTATTTCTGGATTGCTTCGACGTTCCGTCTCGCAATGACGAAATGCAATACAATAAAACGAAAAAAAATTCGTTTTTAAAAAAGTTTCTCTTAAAAGCAATTTATGCAAAAAATACAGAGCGTGACGCTACTTATTCTTGGTTTAATTTTGATTTTGTGGAGTTTCTTAGCTTGCAATGACGGTTTTGAGAATTATTCTTCTAATCCTCAGGACCGTCTTGCTTTTTCGACCGACACCCTTTCGTTCGACACGGTTTTGACAACCGTCAATTCGCCGATGAAGGCATTCATGGTGTACAATCCGAACAACAGCCCGCTGCTTATCTCATCCGTCAGCCTTGCCGAAGGAGAAAACAGCAATTTCAGAATCAATGTGGACGGATATGCGGGCTCAACTTTTCAGGATATTGCAATCAGGGCGAATGACAGCCTTTACATTATAGTCAATGTGAAACCGGTCGAAAACGGACAAGCCACGCCCGTACAATTCATCGATTATATCGTTTTTGTAACCAATTCCGTCCAACAAAAAGTGGCGCTGACTGCCTACGGTCAAGATGTTTATAAACGCCGAGACCTTGTGTTGGACAGAGATACAACATTGAGTAATTTCAAACCGTTTTTGATTCTCGACAGTTTGGTTATCAACGAAGGAGTGACTGCCGAAATTCAGGAAGGAACTACTTTTTATATGGGCAATAACGCACAGGTCATTGTACATGGAACGCTTAAAGTTGGAGGAACCATAGAAAATCCGGTTATTTTCCGGGGTAGCCGCACGGATAATTTACCGCTTTTACCTCCGGTTCCATACGATTTGATTCCCGGACAATGGGGAGGAATCGTTTTTGATTCGACAAGTTATAACAATGAGTTGGAAAATGTCCGCATTCGAAACGGTAAGTTCGGCATGGATTTCAAAGTTTCCGACCCTTCCATGGAAAAGATTACAATGAAAAATGTAGTACTGACCAATGTTTCCGGCGCATTAATCCATGCAGAAAATTGTAACATCACAGCTGAAAATTGCGAATTATCCAATTCCAGAAGTTATCTGTTGGATTTGATTGGCGGAAAATATACTTTTATTCATTGTACGATAGCCAATTATTACCCAATTTTGAGGCAGGAGGCGGGATGGGGAACTACTAATAACGAAACGCTTTCCCTTTCCGACACAATTTCCGGCGGGCAGTATCCGGTGTTGGGATTTAATGTTTACAATTCGATTATTGCCGGAGCCATGACAAGTTCAAAAATATCGATTTCTTTAGAACAGGCTCCTTCCGATCCGCTTAATTTCTTGAATTGCGTATTTACCAACGATAAGCCGGACACAACTTACCTCAATTATACCGGTTGCATTTTTAATGTGAAGGCCGACTCTCTATTCAAAAAAATAGATTATCAAAATGAAAAAAGGAATTTTTTGCCGGTTTACGATTTCGGTTTATTGGAAAATTCGCCTGCCCGGAATATAGCCGACCCTGATATTTCTGTACAAATCCCATTGGATATCAGAGGTGTAAATCGGTTGGAAGACGGGTTGCCGGATGTGGGAGCGTATGAATTTTGATTTTCCCCAAAAAAATACTACCTTTGCCCCATCGTTTTCCCAAAAAGATGTATAAATTGATAATTTTTTAAACTTTAACAAAATGAGAGCCAAACTATTGGGAGGTATTTTCCTCTTTTTCCTTTGCTTTTCCGCTTACGGACAAAGCAATTTTCGAGTGATGTTTTACAATACTGAAAACTTTTTCGATACAGTCGATAATCCCGAAAAAAACGATAATGAGTTTCTTCCGGATGCTCAACGGCATTGGACGCAAAAGCGATATTACACAAAAGTGAATAATATTGCAAAAGTTATCAGTTCGGCAGGAGAATGGGGTTCGCCGGCAATCGTTGGAATGTGTGAAGTGGAAAATGAAAAAGTGATTCGCGATTTAATTCAATATTCACCATTGAAAAAAACGGATTACCGTTTTGTCATTACCAATTCCCCCGACCAAAGAGGAATTAATGTCGCTTTATTGTATCAGCGAGACCAATTCAAATATATTGGACATCAAGTTTATACCATTTATTTCCCAAAAAACGAGCAAAAAACGACTCGGGATATTCTGCACGTAACCGGACAAGTCATTAGTCAAGATACGGTAGATGTTTTTGTTTGCCATTTCCCTTCGCGTCGCGCCGGCGAAAACGAATCGGAATCGGATCGAGTGCTTGTAGCATCTATCCTTAAAAGCAAGACCGACAGCCTGATGCGTATTCGTAAAAATGCAAACATCATTATCATGGGCGATTTCAACGACGAACCGTCGAACCAAAGTATCGCACAAACCCTGAACGCTTTACCGGTTTCGCAAAATCCAGATACGAAGAAACTCTACAACCTTTTTCAACATTTTGAAAAGAAAACCGGAAGTTACAGATACAAAGGCCAATGGAATATGTTAGACCAGATGATTGTTTCCGGAAATCTACTTTCCGGAACCAGTTCATTCAAAGCCTTGCCCTATACCGCAACCATTTTTTCCCGCAATTTCATGCTGACAGAAGATAAAAAATACGGTGGAAAGCGTCCCTTGAAAACTTATAACGGGATGAAGTACGAAAACGGATATAGCGATCATCTTCCCATATTTGTGGATTTCAACGTCTTTTCGCATAATTGAACCATAAATATTATAACAATTTGATAATATTTTTTTAAAATCATTTGTGATAATAAAAAAATATGTATCTTTGCATCAAAATGAACCTTGTTTTAGTAGATAATAAATTACCTCATAATTAAACATTAATACATCATAAGTTGTTTACTTCATAATATGATGTATTCTATTCAAAAGATATTTTATAAATTGTTTTATGCAGAAATATAACATTTTGCAACTTAAAGAAATGGAACAAAGCAACTTAGTCGCTTTGGCAAATGAGTTAGGTTTAAAGAAAGTAGATAAATTAGACAAAGATGCCTTAGTTTATCAAATTTTGGATCAACAAGCTATTGTAAATGCTGCACTTCAAGCTGCAGCTGGTAAGATTGACGATAACTGGCCCAAACACAGAGGTCGTAAATCAAAATTGGAGAAGCAACAAATGCTGAATAAAATGGCCAAACCGGAAACGTCGGCTCAGCCGAATGCAGACAAAAACAAAAATTTGCCGGAATCGCCAACTGCTCCGTCCAACACGCAAGCCCCAAAGAAAGAAAAGGAACAAGTCGTAAGGCAAGAACAAAAAAAGGGACAGGGAACGCAAAAAAAACATCCCCAGTTAAAGAAAAAAACGGAAGAAGCCGTTGTGAAGGCTGTTGAAACGCAACCCGTTGTAGAGAAAAAAGAGGAAACGCCTTTATTAAAGGAGCAACCCCAAAAACCGTTTGAACCCAAACGGAAACGAGTACGGATTGAAATTCCAAAACCGGCGCCTATTCTGGTTAATCCGGAATCAATTCCCGTTGAATTCTTTGAATATGTTGAACCCATTGAACACGTTGAAGATAAACCTGTTTCGCCCGTCGTTGCAAAAACGGAGTCTGAAGCAATCCCGAAAGAGCCGATAGATGTTCCTGCCGAACCGGTAGAAATACCACCTAAAAAAGAACAGATTCAAAAAGAAGAAGTTACCCCTCCGGGAAAAATAGTGTTCCGGCATAATCCGGAAACGAAGACTGTGTTGGACGAAGTTTTATTTACTTCCAAAACTCCGCAACCGAAACAAGCGACTCAACAAAATTCCAAAACAAATCAAACTCCTGCCAAGAATAATAATTTTGACAACAACAATATTAACAACAAACCCCAAGCGAATCCGATTAATCAAAACAACCAGAAAGAAAAAGACAAATCCTTTGATTTTGACGGTATTTTAATGGGAACCGGCGTGCTTGAAATTATTCAGGAAGGCTATGGCTTTTTACGTTCATCAGATTACAATTATCTTTCTTCTGCCGACGATATCTACGTTTCGCAATCCCAAATCAAATTGTTTGGCCTGCGTACAGGCGATGTAGTGGAAGGGCCTATTCGTCCGCCGAAAGAAGGCGAGAAATTTTTCCCGCTGGTAAAAGTAGATTTAATCAACGGCCTTAGTCCCGAAGAAGTGCGCGATCGAGTGCCTTTCGACCATTTGACGCCTCTTTTCCCCGATGAAAAGTTCCGGTTGGTAGCCAGCATGAGTCCTAAAGTAGTAGATAAAATTTCACCTCGCGTCGTAGATTTATTTTCGCCGATAGGGAAAGGACAAAGAGGTTTGATTGTAGCTCAACCAAAGACCGGTAAAACCATGTTGTTGAAAGATATAGCTAATTCTATTGCTTGGAATCATCCGGAAGTTTACATGATCGTTCTGCTCATTGACGAACGTCCCGAAGAAGTTACCGATATGCAGCGAAGCGTTGATGCTGAAGTGATTGCTTCAACTTTCGACGAACCCGCCGATAGACATGTGAAAATTGCAGAAATTGTTTTGAGTAAAGCAAAAAGGATGGTCGAATGTGGTCACGACGTAGTGATCCTTTTGGATTCGATTACGCGCTTAGCTCGCGCCTATAATACCGTACAACCGGCTTCCGGAAAAGTATTATCGGGCGGCGTGGACGCCAATGCCCTTCAAAAACCAAAACGTTTCTTTGGAGCTGCACGGAATATTGAAAATGGCGGTTCACTGACCATTATCGCTACCGCTTTGACGGAAACCGGATCGAAGATGGACGATGTAATTTTTGAAGAATTTAAGGGAACGGGTAACATGGAATTGCAGTTGGATCGCAAACTTTCCAACAAACGTATTTATCCTGCCGTGGATATTGTCGCTTCCAGCACGCGACGCGACGATTTGCTGCAAGACCGGGATACCATCAATCACATGTGGATTCTTCGTAAATACCTGTCCGACATGAACAGTCTGGAAGCAATGGACTTTGTGAAAGACCGTCTGGAAAAAACATACAGCAACGAAGAGTTTTTAGCCTCGATGAATGGTTGAGAATGAATGTGAGCACAAAAAACCTGATATTTATCTTTTGTTGCATTCTGTTTTCGCAAGGTATATTTGCCCAACTTCCTGTTCGTGAAAGTCTTTTTACGGATGTATTTACAATTGATTCCAAAAAAGAAGGACAGTTGGATTTGTGCATCGACAATATCAGTTTTTTGAACGATCTTGAAACCGGCGGCGATATTCAAAAAGGATATACTTTGCCTGGTTTTCGCATCAATCCACGTTTGACGTACTATCCGGCTTCCATGATTAAATTAGAGTTAGGCGTTTCTTTGCTGCGTTTTTGGGGAGCGGATAAATATCCCAATTTTGCTTATCAGAATATTTCCGAATGGAAAGCGTCGAATTACCAAGTTGGATTTCATCTCTTGCCTTTTTTCAGAGCGCAGATTCAACCTTTTCCACAACTAAATATTGTTTTGGGACATATATATGGAGGTAGCAATCACAATTTGATTGAGCCTTTGTATAATCCCGAACTGAATCTTACCGCAGACCCCGAAATGGGCGCACAAATCATTTATAATTCGAGAGTAGCGCGTTTTGATACTTGGGTAAACTGGGAAACTTTTACTTTCAAGGATGAAGCGAATAATGAAGCATTAACTGCTGGAGTTTCAGGTAGTTTTCATATTACCAATCCACAATCTTTCTTTTATTTGGGAATCCCGTTTCAAGCAGTGACCACTCATCACGGAGGAGAAATTAATTCTATCGGCGGCAATACGATTTCTTTAGTGAATGGAGCTGCCGGTTTGCAATTCGGATTTAATTTTGGTAATCCGGTTTTCAAGAATCTAAGTTTGAGTCTGATGGGAGCCGGTTACAGAGATTATTATTCGAAGGAATCGCTTTTTTTCGACAAGGGTTGGGCAGCATATTCCAATTTGAATCTCCAGATTTGGAATCTCAATCTGAAAATGAATATCTGGAGAAGTGGAAATTTTATCAATCTTTTTGGCAGCCCGATTTTTGGAAACCTATCAACTTCAAAAGAAAATTGGAATTACCCAAGGATAATGGTTTTGAATCCGGGCATCAAATACGAACAGGAATTTGCCGCCGGATGCCATCTGGGCACAAATCTGGAATTTTTTATCTCACCCGAATTTACTATGTATAACGGTGTTGTCCCTACAAAAACGGATAAATATTTCGGTTGTTCGATGGGATTGTTTTTGCGGATTAATCCTTCGATTGTTTTGAGGAAATAAATAGCGGCCTCTATTTAAGACCATTTTCCACATCTCCAAAATGGCAATATGGAAAATTTGGCAATTTCTCTTGCCGAAATCCCAAATATATCCACAATGAGGATTTGAAGATTGAATTATTATGTGTAAAAAAACATATTTTGCACATATTCAAATATTTTTTTTGTTTTTAGAGTGAAAATATTAGAAAATCAAAAATATTTTAATAATTTTGCGATGTGATATTAAACATAAAATTTGCTTATGGTATAAAATGAAAATAAAACGGTGCTAACAAGCACAGAATAAGACATAATAAAATAGCGTTTGCTAAATTTGATTTCTGAACTTCGACAATTCAAGTACTCAAAATGAAAGCAGGACGCTCACGAGGAATCGTGAGCTTTCATTTATTGAGTACAGGTAGTCGAAGACCTCAGAAATCGTAAATGAATAGTTCACGTTTTTTTATGCGTATTTATGAACTGAAAAGCGATGATATAAATAATAAGGTTATTAAAAAGTTGCGCCCGACACGTATTAGGGATATTAAAATGAGAAACTCAAATAGATTTTGTTTAATTGTTTCCGCAATTTTGTTTGTTACGGTAACGCTGACTTCTTGTTCTTTTGGTGAGGGAGGATTGCCTAATGGCCGTTATATACCTGTCGACTCCAATATGACGACGTTGTGGGTACAGGAAATTATTATTAAAGGCGAGAGGTTTAAAGTAGTATATCCGTTTGAAGGACTGGGTGTAACTCTGAAGTACAAGTACACAGGCGATACACTTTCCTTATCGAAAGACATTATTACTGTCAAAAAAGTCTGCGAATTTAAAAACGACACACTTCGGTTTGCCGGAATTTCATTTGTAAAAACAAATTAATTGAATAAAAACAGATAATATGTTACAGAATGAAAGGGCTGTCTCAAAGCCATCTTTAACGCATAGCATACAAAGAATGCACAACTATAAATCTCTGCTAATAATGTTTATATGTGTTTTTTTTTGAGAAAAGCCTTTGCAGTTGATAGTTTGGCTTTTGAAATGATAGCCCATCATTCTTTTTAATAATATCATAATTATTGATAATCATAAAAAATAATAACAAATTAAGCCCTTTCCCAATCACGGTTAATGGGAATTACAATGAAGAAAATAATATTTTTCTTTTCAGTTGCGACAATAGGTTGCTTATGTTTTTCTAATTGTGATAATCCCAAAAAGCAAGGCGAAAAATTAGGACAAGAGTATTGCAACTGTCAAAAAGAGTATGCGAAAAAACAGGAAAAATCGTACACGGATTTCCTTTCGCAATTTGATTCTTATGGTTTCAAAACCCGAACAGAAGCCCGTCAAAAGTGGCAGGGTTTAAAGGACGAGGCAACTCAAAAGTTTGAGGAGTGTAAGGCAAAGGTCGAAGACAAGAAGAAAAAAGTTGAATCGGAATTTCCGACCGATGTCAGTAATCTTCTTGACCCGAAAATTATGCAGAACTATTTGAAAAATCCCCAAAAGTACCTGAACGAATTTACAAAAAATCAGAAAAAAGCCGATGAATTTAACGATGCCTTGAGGAGTGCCGCCAACAATTGTGATGCAAAGGGGGCGCAGGTCGATGAGTCAAAAATTCAGGAAAAAATTCTTCAAATATCCCCGGGAAAACCTGATACGGTACTCCTGAAGCAAAATTTGGTGAATCGTCGAATTAATGAACAGGAAGGAGGCTATTTCGGATCGAGTCACGCAAAGGAATTTCACCTTTACGTTCTCACGGAACCGTACGTGAAAGTCTCCCTTCATACGGCTCTTCATGTTAGAAAAAATCACGTAAAATTAATCAT
>Ga0209629_10003524_pt1 | contig 11234 bp, 9 predicted proteins | sample TergutCu122P5_FD_187286 | JGI IMG/M metagenome (GOLD analysis project Ga0209629, IMG submission 187286) | Cubitermes ugandensis P5 segment gut microbial communities from Kakamega Forest, Kenya - Cu122 P5 (SPAdes) (version 2) | ecosystem: Host-associated > Arthropoda: Insects > Digestive system >...
GGGGATAGTTCACCGTAACAGATTATACCAAGTGAGGAAGGCGTCTCTCATGCGCGCTCACTGATCATGGTCTGTGCAGCAGATCGCCCCCTGTCTGACAGAAAATGACGAAAAACCGACGAAATAAGGCGGAAGGTTGTCTGAAATAGGGCATTTTTGGATGTCTTCAAGGCGGTTTGGCGAAAAGATCGTCGGTTTTCCGTCATTTTCTGCCAGACGAGGTCTCCTTCTATGCAGTACCGTTTCAACCAGCCGAGGACGCTTTCCGTGCAGGACCGACTTCTGCCAGACGAGGTCTCCTTCTATGCAGCGACGTTTCAACCAGCCGAGGCTGCTTTCCGTGCAGGACCGACTTCTGCCAGCCGAGATCTCCTTCTATGCAGCACCGTTTCAACCAGCCGGAGTCTCTTTCTGTGCAGAACCAGCGCAGCCGTGATGCTCCAGGCCTCTCTTCCCGTATAATAAGGAAGAAGACATGAGCTCAGAACCCCTGAGTTCTGGTGCTTAGTGTAATGAAAGGCAGTTATGGCATTAACACAAGAGGAAGTGCGCCACGTGGCGCTGTTGGCGCGCCTCGCGCTGACCGATGAGCAGGTCGCGACCCTGCAGACGGAATTGAACAGCATCTTCGATCACATCGATCAGATCTCCCAGCTTGACCTCAGCGACGTCGAGCCGATGGTACACTCCATCCCGCTTGTTAACTCGATGCGCGAGGACATCCCGGTGCCGGGGCTTGATCATGACCGCGCGCTCATGAACGCGCCGGCACGTGAGGATAATGCGGTTCTGATCCCGCGTATCATCGGTCCGGGAGCTGATGCGTGATGGCCGCGATGAACCCTCAGGACCTCCTGTTCCTTCCAGCGACCGAGATCTCGGCGCTGGTCACCTCGCGCGAGCTGTCAGCGCGCGAGGTCGTCGATGCTGCTTATGCCAACATCGACGCCTGCGACGCACAGGTCCACGCTTACAATCAGCGCTCGGAAGACCTGGCCTACGGCGCCGCCGATGCGCTGGATGCGAAGATCGCCGCTGGCGACGACCTGCCAGACAGCGGGCTTGTGGGCGCGCCGGTGGCCTTCAAGGACAATATGAACTTGCTCGGGACGCGCACGACCTGTTCCTCGCGCATCCTTGAGAACTACGAGTCGGTCTATGACTGCACGGCGGTGCGCCGTCTGCTGGACGCCGGTACGCTGCCGCTCGGCAAACTCAACATGGACGAGTTCGCCTTCGGCTCATCCACGGAGAACTCCGCCTTCGGACCCACGCACAACCCCTGGGATCTGGAGCGTGTGCCGGGTGGATCGTCCGGGGGCTCTGCGGCCTGCGTGGCGGCCGGCATGGCGGCTCTTACCCTGGGCAGCGACACGGGCGGCTCGATCCGCCAGCCCGGCGCCTGCTGTGGCGTCGTGGCTCTCAAGCCCACCTATGGGCGCGTGTCACGCTATGGCTGCGTCGCCTTCGCCTCCTCGCTCGATCAGATCGGGCCCTTCACGCGCACGGTGCGAGACGCAGCGCTGGCGCTGCGCGCGATCAGCGGCAAGGACGCTTTCGACGCCACCAGCGTCGACACTCCGGTGCCGGACTACACCCAGGCTCTGGGCGCCGACCTGAAGGGTCTGCGCGTGGCGGTCGCCACCGACTTTCTGGATCTTGACGGCGTCGACCCTGAGGTCAAGTCTGCGGTGCTCGACGCGGCCGAACGTCTGACGGCGCTGGGCGCCGAGCTAGGCGAGTGCACGCTCCCCAGCACGGAATACGGGCTGTCCGCCTACTACATTGTCGGGCCGGCCGAGGCGAGCGGCAACCTCGCGCGCTTCGACGGGATCCGCTACGGCCTGCGGGCGCCTGACGCCACCGATGTGCTTGATCTCTACCTGCGCAGCCGCGCCGAGGGATTCGGGCCGGAGACGATCCGGCGCGTGATGATCGGCACCTACGCGCTGTCTGCCGGCTACTATGACGCCTACTATGCGCAGGCGCAGAAGGCGCGCACGGTCATCAAGGAAGACTTCGATCGCGTGTTTTCCAGCTACGATCTGATTCTTGCCCCCACGGCGCCGACCCCGGCTTTCAAGCTAGGGGAGAAGACTGCCGATCCGCTCTCCATGTATCTTTCGGACGTCTTCACGATCCCGGTCAATCTGGCCGGCAATACCGGGTTGCATCTGCCGACCAGGCTTTCCTCCACCGGACTGCCGCTGGGCGTCCAGCTGATCGCGAAGCACTTCGACGAGGAGAGCATCTTCCGTGCGGCTTTTGCGCTTGAACAGGACTACCAGTTTCCGTATCACACAGTGACAACGGCCTTGAGGGGAGTCTGATGCCGAATACGCACAAAGAGACTTCGATAGAACAGCTCGCTCTTGATCAGGCCGACAGCGCGGAGGAGTCGCGCGCGCGCGCGTCGACGGCCAAGCCGAAGTCAAAGCCAAAGGCCAAGTCGAAAGTGAGCAGCACCGCGAAGCCCAAGGCGGGATCAAAGGCGGGGGCCAAGGCTGCGCCGAAGGCAACGACGAAGGCCGTCACAAAACCTGAGGCAAAGTCCGGCGGGGAGGCAAAGCCCAAAGACGCGGCAAAGGCCGGCGGGGAGGCAAAGTCCAAAGGGGAGGCAAAGGCCAAAGACGCGGCAAAGGCCGGCGGGGAGGCAAAGGCCAAAGACGCGGTAAAGTCCGGCGGGGAGGCAAAGGCCAAAGACGCGGCAAAGCCCAAAGACGCGGCAAAGTCCGGCGGGGAGGCAAAGGCCAGCGGGGAGGCACAACCCAAAGCCGCGGCACAACCCAAAAGCAAACCTGAAGCAACATCCAAGCCTGCCCCCACGCCTCAGTCTCCCGCGAAGCCTGCCCCCACGCCTCAGTCTCCCGCAAAGCCTGCCCCCACGCCTCAGTCTTCCGCGAAGCCGGAGCCCAAGCCCCGGCTTAAGGCTGCTCCCCAGCCTCTGGCGCTGCCTACGCCTCAGTCTCCCGCGAAGGCGGCGCCCAAGTCGGAGTCCGTCGACGAATCCGTTCTCGAGCATGTATGCGAGGAGAAGGCCGCGACTGAACTGTCCGACGAGGCTGTCATCGGTCAGGTACTTGACAATCTGCGCAAGGACAACGAGAGTTCGCCATTGCCGGATCCGGCCGAAGTGCTCAAGGTAGAGGCGCCGGATCCTGAGGGCGCCGACGCCGCGGCCCAGATGACCGGCCTGTTTGGCGTGCTTGATCGCGCGCAAAACGCTTTGTTTGAGGCCAACGAGCGCCTGGTCGCGGAGGCCAAAGAGCCGCCGAAGTCTTATCGTAAGCTTCAGATCGGGTTGATCATCGGCGGCGCTGTGGTGTTGTTGCTTGCCGGGATCTTCGTTTGGTATCAGATGCAAAGCCGGGTGCTCGTGCCCAATCTGGTGGGCATGAGTCAGACGGACGCGGTGGCCGCGCTGAATCGCCACCGTCTCAAGGTCGGTCAGCTGCTGGAACAGGAGGCGGTCACTGTTGAGCCGGGTACCGTCATCGATCAGGACCCTATCGTCGACGTGAAGGTGGCGCGCGGATCTGCGGTCACATTGACGATTTCAAAGGCCTCCGCCCAGGTCTCGGTCCCGTCAGTTCTCGATAAGGATCCCACTGGCGCCGCCGCGACTCTGACCGACGCGCGTCTGGTGTACGGCGAAATCAAGACCTTCAGCGATACGGTGCCGCCCGGGGTTATCGTCGGACAACTTCCTGTTGCGGGCACGACCGTCGAAGGGGGTTCGAAGGTCTTTGTGCTGGTCAGCCAGGGCGCGATGAGCGTCTCGATCAACGTACCCAAGGTGCTGGGGCTCTCCAAGTCCGACGCGACGAAGCTTCTGGCCGACCAAGGATTTGCTCCGCTGTTCTACTACGCGCAGACGGAGTTCGGTACGCTGGACGAGGCCGTGACGCAGACGCCCGCCTCAACCGGACTCGCTCTGCCGGGATCGGTGGTCATGGTGCTCATCAGCCAGGGCAATTCGAAGAGCGGCATGATCGTGCCTGATGTGACGGGCAAGGATGAGGCGGCGGCCAAAAGCGCGCTTGAGGCAGCCGGCTTCAATGTTGACGTTCGCCAGATCGTGACCAGTTCGGCGTCGGCGGGAGTCGTGGTCGCCCAGACCCCGCAGGCACAGGGCACGCACCTTGCGGCGGGGGCAACCGTTGGTCTGCTGGTCAGCGCGGGTTCGGATCCTGCGGTGAAGATGCCCAGTCTTCTGGGAGTCGAACTGGCCACCGCACAAAAGCAACTTCGCTTTCTGGGTCTGAACTATCAGGTTGTTCCGCTGCCCAAGGGGCAACAGGCCGGTATCGTCACTCAGCAGTTCCCGGCGGGAGGTCTTGACTATCAGTTGGGTCTGCCGGTGTTGCTCTATGCTCCGCCCCGTCATAGTCCGTCCGCGCCGGTGGCTCGGTAAGCGTCTGTGGCAGAAAGGAAAAGAAGATGCGCAAAACGCTCGAAGAAGTGATGCAGAGCTGGGAGCCCGTTATAGGACTGGAGATCCACACTGAGATCACCGCGACGCGCACCAAGATGTTCTGCGGCTGTAGGATCGCTCACGGAGGCGAGCCGAACAGTCGTGTCTGCCCGGTCTGTTTGGGTATGCCTGGCGCGCTGCCGGTACCCAACGCGGCGGCCATCGAGTGGACGGTACTCGCGGGGCTTGCAACCGACTGTGAGATCGAGCGCGTCAGTCAGTTCCACCGCAAGAACTACTTCTATCCCGACATGCCCAAGAACTATCAGATCTCCCAGTATGATCGTCCGTTTTGCAAGGAGGGCCACCTGACGATCGAGGTGGACAAGGAGGGTCTCGACGAGCGTCTTGACCGCGCGACGCCAGGCGCCGTCTCGCTGACCGAGAACGGCTATGAGACCCGCATCGGCATCACGCGCATCCACCTGGAAGAGGACACGGGCAAGATGGTGCATGTCGGCGGCAGCGAGGGCCGCATTGCGGGCGCGACCCACAGCCTGGTCGACTATAATCGGGCAGGCACGCCGCTCATGGAACTGGTCAGCGAGCCTGATATCCGCACACCAGAGGAGGCGCGGCGCTTCGTGCAGAAGCTGCGTCTGATCTGGCTTACGCTCGGTATCAGCGACGGCAACCTGGAGAACGGCTCGATGCGCGTCGACGCCAACATCAGCCTGCGCCCTCGCGGCGCGACTGAATTGGGCACCCGCGCTGAAGTCAAGAACATGAACTCGTTCAAGGCGCTTCACGACGCGGTGGCCTACGAGATCGTGCGCCAGGCAGAGATTCTGGATGCTGGCGGCGCCATCGTGCAGGAGACGCGACACTGGGACGCCGGACGCAAAATCACGAGTTCGCTGCGCTCAAAGGAGGAAGCTAACGATTACCGCTACTTCCCCGAGCCGGACATGGTGCCCTTCGAGTTTTCCGAGGACTTCATCGCCGACGTGGCCGCGCGTCTGCCCGAACTGCCCGACGCGCGCAGGGAGCGCTTCCAGGCTGACTACGGCCTGCCCTCCAGCGACGCAGCGATACTGACGGGCGATCTGGAGCTCTGCGCTTGGTACGAGGCGGCGGCGGGCGCTCTGGGCCTAAAGCTGGACCGGCTCGCCAAGCCGCTCGCCAACCTGATCGTCAACGACTTGATGGGGGCGCTCAACACGCGCGGCGAGGAGCTGTCGGCGAGCAAGGTAAGTCCGGCGGCGGCCGCCGAGCTGGTGGCGCTGACTGACGGGGGAGCGATCTCGGGCAAGCAGGCCAAGGAGGTCTTCGCTGACATGATCGAGACCGGCGACGCGCCCGCGACGATCATCGCGCGTAAGGGACTCAAGCAGGTCAGCGACAGCGGCGCGCTTGCGACGATCGTCGACGCGATCATGAGCGCCAACCCCGACAAGGTCGAGCAGTATCGCAGCGGCAAGACCGGATTGATGGGCTTTTTTGTCGGACAAGTCATGCGCGAGACGGGCGGCCAGGCAAATCCGCAGATGGTAAACGAACTGTTGGGGGAGAAGCTTGGGAGCAGAAATGTACAGTGAGCAGGACGGGCTCGTCGGGGGAGGCACGATGTCGGGGTCGGCGTGCGCGGCGGACGGCGGTTGCGCGCTGCGTACGGATCTCTACCAGCTGACAATGGCCCAGGGCTACTTCCTGGCGGGGATGCATGAGCGTCCGGCCTGCTTTGTGCTGAACTTTCGCTCGAATCCTTTTGAGGGGGGATTTGCGGTGGCGGCGGGTTTGGGTCCGGTGCTCGAGTACCTGCGGGACTGGCGTTTCAGCCCGGAGGAACTCGACTATCTGTCCGTCTTGCCGGCGCCTGACGGAAGCCGGCTGTTCAAGCCGGACTTCATCGCGCATCTCCGCGATCTGCGCCTGACGGTAGAGATAGTCGCTATCCCGGAAGGGGAGATCTGCTTCGCGCAGGAACCGCTGCTGCGGATCACTGGTCCAATCGAGCAGTGCCAGCTGCTGGAAACCCCGCTGCTCAACATCATCAACTTCTCGACGCTGATCGCAACGAAGGCGGCCCGCTGTGTTCTGGCGGCGCAAGGTGCGCCGCTGCTGGAGTTCGGCCTGCGCCGCGCCCAGGGGCCCGACGGGGCGCTGCTGGCGTCGCGCGCCGCCTACATCGGCGGCTGCTCGGCGACCTCGAACGTTGAGGCGGGTCAGCGCTTCGGCATCCCGGTGGCTGGGACGCACGGGCACAGCTGGGTTATGGCTTTTGATGACGAGCTGACGGCGTTTCGCGCCTACGCGCAGTCTGCGCCCAACAACCTGGTACTGCTGGTCGACACCTATGACACGCTGCAGGGGGTGCGCAACGCCATCACGGTCGGGCGGGAGCTCGCGGAACAGGACCGCAGGCTTCTGGGGATCCGTATCGACTCCGGGGACCTTGCCTGGCGATCCAAGCAGGCCCGCGTGCTGCTTGACGAGGCGGGCTTTAAGACGACGAAGATCTACTGCAGCAACGAACTCGATGAGTACACGATCGCCTCGCTCAAGGATCAGGGCGCGCCAATCGATGTCTGGGCGGTGGGCACGCGTCTTGCCACGGGTTATCCGGCGGCGGCGCTCGGCGGCGTTTACAAGCTGTCCGCTCTCGCAGGCGACGACGGCGTCTGGCAGCCCAGACTGAAGCTCTCCGACCAGAGCGCGAAGACGACGACCCCCGGCCTTCAGGGCCTGCGTCGCTATTATCGCTTTGACGGGGGACTGGACGGCGACTGCGTCTACGACACGCAGAATCCTCCCGCTGTTGAGACCGTCACCATGTTCGACCCGACCGACATGACCCGAAGCAAGACCTTTGCCGCCGAGGCTCGCTTTCGCGAGCTCTTGCACCTCGTCGTCTCGAAGGGGAAGCCCTGCGTGAGCTTTCCGCAGTTCGACCTCAGCGAGATACGTGATCGCACCCTGACCGGTCTGGGCATGCTCGACGAGTCGCACAAGCGTTTCCTGCGCCCTCACAGCTATCCGGTGGGGCTGGAAACTCAGCTGGCGCGCACGCGTCTGCGGCTGATCGCGGCTGCACGCGGCACCGACGAGTCGGTGCTTTTCGAAGAGGCGCAGACAAAACGTTAACCCTACCCACAGAACAGCGCGCCCCGCGTGCTGCTGTCAAACAGAAAGGACGGCCGTAATGGCTGATTCAACCGAACATTCACTGGCAGTCTTCATCGACTTTGAGAACCTGGTTCTCGGACTTCAGGATCTGCCCAACGGACGCAAGCGTAAAACGACGCATTCGATCGACATGCGCAAGATTTTTGACCGCCTGCTGGAGAAAGGCAAGATCGTTGCGAAGGTCGCGTACTGCGACTGGCAGAACTACACCGCCTACGTGACGCCACTGCACGAGCTGGGCATCGAGTTGATCGAGATTCCCCAGCGCCGGATCAGCGGCAAGAACTCGGCCGACATCCGCCTCGTCGTCGACGCAATGGAGTACAGCGCGTCGCGCGCCAACATCGACACCTTCGTCGTCGTCAGCGGCGACTCGGACTTCCTCCCGCTGGTGAGCAAACTCAAGGAGTACGGTAAGACCGTCATCGGCGTCGGTCTGCGCGCCGCCACGAGCGACTTGCTCGCCGCAAACTGCGACGAGTTCATCTTCTACGATGACATCGGCGTGAGCAAGGAGACGCCTAAGATCGGCGAGGACGTGCCGCGCAAGCAACGTCCGGTCTACAAGCTGCTGCTTGAGACCGTCGACGCGCTGCTGCGTGACAACATTACGAACATCCACAGCTCGCGCATCAAAGACACGATCCGGCGCAAGCTGCCGCAGTTCTCAGAGCGCAGCTACGGCTATCGCAGCTTCAACCAGCTGCTGGAGGAGGCCGCCGAGAAAGGCTACATCGTCATCGAACGCGACTCGCGGTCCGGCACCTACGCCGTACAGGGCTTTGGTAAGAGAGAGATCGAGAAGACGCAATAAGCACTATGGATCGTATCAGTCGCATGCAGAACAGGGTGCGCCGTCGCAAAGGACTGAAACGGCAGCGCATTACCCTGATAGTTATCGCCGCAGCGCTGCTTCTTGCGGGCGTGACGGGCGCGGGAGTCAGGTTGTGGAGGAGTTCACACCGTGCTCCTGCTGTTGCGACAGCAGCGCGACCCACAAAAGCGCCCGCAAAGAAGGCGCCGGTCTACGCGGTTACCTTTGACACCTCGGCGAGTTCGGAGGCGTCGGTAACACCGCGCTCAATCAAGATCGCAGGCGCTAAGCTCCCGGTTACCCGTCTGCCCTTTGCGGTGGCCCCCGGTCTGCGTTTTGTGGGCTGGTTTACCGGCCCCGCCACCGATACTGCGGCCACGCTGATCGACAACAGGATGCTCAGCCAGATAGCCACGGATACCAACACGACGCTCTACGCACGCTTTGAGCCCCGTCCTGAGGGAGTTGACCGGTCGGTACCCGGCCTGCCCATTCTCATGTATCACGACTTCTATGACCCGAACAAGGGCGAGAAGGCTGATCCTGACTATAACGGCAACATGCTCAACCTGGACTCGTTTGCCCGTCAGCTCGACTACCTCAAGCAGGAGAACTATTACTTTCCCAGCTGGGAAGAGGTTTACGCCTACGTGAAAGGCGAGATCCGGCTGCCCAACAAGAGCGTGGTATTGACGAGTGACGACGGACGGCCTGACGTATTTGAAAAAGCCTATCCGCTCCTGAAGCAGAAAAATGCGCTCATGACCAGCTTCGTCACGGGAGACATGGCTTTGATGAATAAGCTGGACCTCTCGCAGATCGATCCGCAGTACCTTGACCTGAGGTCGCACACCTTCGGCTTTCATTCACGCGAGAGTGTTGCCGCGGGCGGACTGATCGCCCATGCGAGCTTTGAGGAGATCAAGGCGGACGCAGACAAAGAGTCCGCCATCATCCCCCAGCGTTTCGTCATGGCCTACCCCTACGGTCAAAAAGGCGTCGACTTTAACGACGCGACGGAAAACGCCCTGCAACAGCTGGGCTTCTGTCTTGCGGTCTCCACCAACAAGGGCCTTGTCTACCCCGGCCAGAACCCGATGGCGCTTCACCGCCGGGCCATCGGCGAGCCCATCTCGCTTGAACGTTTTAAGACGCTGTTGGAGTAGCGTACCTTTATCTACCAATCGGGTGACCAAGTGAGGAGGCGCCCGTGTAGAGATGCCCCTATCATTTACTATGCGATTGGAAGGTGAGTGTTGATGAAGCGAGCGGTTGTATTTGCCCTACTCATTTTATTGTTATCGGGAATGGTCTTCACACTTGCTTCTTGCGATAATAAGGGGAATCAGAATATGGATAAAAGAACCACAAACAATAGTGGAGCTGAAAATAAAGAGACCCAAGAGTATTCAGTTCCCCCCACAGCATTTAATCGCAAAGATTATCCAAGTTGGCCTGAGGTGTTCAACAATGATGTTGCTTTTACCTTTCGCCAAACGATAGGCATGACGATAGGTGAGTTCACAGAGTATGTTGATCGAGAGACACCTTTTGCCTCGAGTTTTACCATTCTCTTCCCCACGGAAGCGATTCGTAATAATAAGGGCGAGTACTATACGGTCTATCGTTTAAAGGATGGCAAGTTGGCATATGTTAGATTTGTTTATCATTCAGAAACTGGAGTCGGTTGGTATTTCGGAGAGGTCATCGGATACCCCTCAAAAGGGGCAGATGAAAAACTATCATTTGTTTTGGAAAAGGATTTGCCTCAACATATTTTGAAATAGTGCGCTATAAGGCTGTCATAATAATAGTACAACCAGCCAAAGGAGCCCCATGAGCCCATCAAGAAAAAATTCCGCCCAGTACTTGTGCCACTCAAAGAAGCACCAACATCGTGGAAGAATTATCCTGATCTCTGTTGCTTTCTTGGCCGCCGCCTCATTACTCATAGCTGCGATACGATACTTCTCGCGTCCCCCGGTGCTTGCCACCGTTAACGGAGAGACCATATATGCTACCAACATAGACTCTGAAGTTGCACGCCTGAAGAAAGCTACGCCTGAACTCTTCACGAAAGAATACGGAAACCGCTCAACTGAGCTCCTCAAAGAGCTGCGGGCCTCGGCCAAGATCGTGATACGCCGCCAGTAGTGGAAGCGGTGGCTCCCACAGAACGCCCCGAAACATGGGCGCTATATCAATCAGATTCCTATTTGAACCGCCTAATCCAACCCTGCTCCTTCTTCAATAGAGCTGCGCCAGAGGCTATACTAGATTAGCTGGTAACTACTGGGCCGTGAAGGAGTAGCCGCTATGGCTATCGATAACTGGAATGCTGATACTGCTGATCTGATTGCTGCCGCGAAGGAGCAGACGCCGCGTGCGATTGACGAGTTGCGGGAGTTGGTGAGCTATCCCTCGCTGGCTTTTGAGGGTTATGACTTGCAGCCGGGTTTTGACTGTGCCGATGAGGTCCTGCGGCTGGTGCGTGAGGCGGGGGTTGCCAATGCGGAGATCATCGACATAGGGGGGCGGTTGCCGCTGGTCTGGGGGGAGGTTCCGGGTCCTGCGGGGGCGCCGACGGTGTTGCTCTACGCGCACTATGACGTTCAGCCGGCGCCGGTAGAGGAGCAGCACTGGGAGACTGATCCTTTTGCGATGACACTGAAATCTGACGGGCGCTGGTATGGGCGCGGGGCGGCCGATGACAAAAACGGCATCGTGAGTCATCTGGCAGCTTTGCGCGCGCTGGGGTTGCGAGCCGATGGGACGGCGCCGCTCACTCTTAAGGTTTGCTTTGAAGGCGAGGAAGAATAC
>Ga0209629_10003525_pt1 | contig 11234 bp, 11 predicted proteins | sample TergutCu122P5_FD_187286 | JGI IMG/M metagenome (GOLD analysis project Ga0209629, IMG submission 187286) | Cubitermes ugandensis P5 segment gut microbial communities from Kakamega Forest, Kenya - Cu122 P5 (SPAdes) (version 2) | ecosystem: Host-associated > Arthropoda: Insects > Digestive system...
TAACAAGATATACCGTATTTTTAGAATTTTTTTTAGTACCCTTAAAATGTGCCGGCAGGGGGGATTTTAAAGTTTAAATGGGGGCCGGACTGAATGTGTTAAGATGTTTCTGGAAAAATGGAATACACCAGGTCTATTTTGTGGGAAAACATCTTAAAGGAGTAACCTTGACAATGGGTTATTGTTTTGTAATTTTTTATTATAATTGATTTTCTCTTTACTGAAATATTATTTGATATAATTACTGATTTAAATTATTAATTTTTACTGGTGTTATAAAATTGTGTAAATTAACACAGGAATGTCAAGTTCTTCAGGGAGCATTTTGAGCTACACTTGCCTTCTTCAAAATGTCCAGCTTCTTAGATGGGAAAGCATTTTAAGTGGGATACTTTAGTAGGGCAAAGAATGTGTTAAGTAGAAGAGTTTTGGTACCAAGTTATTCTATGCAGGAAACATCTTAACTGGTGCTTTGTTCATGAAGTTCCATTGTTTGTAATTTTCCTTTAGGTTTAATTTCTCATTTCTCTTTACAACATAATTATTTATGTCAGTAGTGTAATCATATCATATCATATTTATTCACCTTCTGTAGATCTTTACAAATATGGAATCAGTCACAGTCTACATAAGTATGCAAGGCGTTTGTCATAATACAACAGTACAGTAATACAGCAGTACAGTATGTGTAGATAAATACGATGAATAATGACGGTAATAAAAACACGTGTAAATTAAAATTATAATTGAATAATTCCTTATTAATCAAAAGAGGTAACAAAAGTAAAAATATAAAAAGAACCATAATCGTTAGGAAGTTAGTTGGTAATATTCGTCGAGACTGTAGAACGCATGTTCTGTAAGGTAGGTTCTTAGTGTAGATTTGAAGTGCTTAGCATCTTTAGATAGCATTTTAATGTTTAATGGTAAGTGGTTATGAATCTTAAAAGTAAAGTAAAGGTCTCCCACGACAGGCCGAGGTGGCCCAGGGGGTTCCGGGTAGGTTAAGGCCCCAGATTTTCTTGATGTTTCAGCACTACAAGGGTGGTAGGTCATCAGCCAAATGCACCGCCCGCCGGTTATAAATCTTACTTCCAGAAAAAAGGACTCCTTTTTGCACTAGTGTTAGATTTGTGGAAGGCAAATGTAAATTATGGTTATGACATGTATTAATATCATGAATCTCAGAATTAGATATAAAGCAACATCTATTCTTGTTGACAAAAATTGTAGGATACTGGAGAAAATGAATTGATGTTCAACAGGATTGCTAACTGTAATCCATTATGTAAATTCCACATACCAGTTACACACACTTTTGATATTGCTTGTATGGTTTGGCACAAATACACTACTCTGCCACAATTTAAAGGTGAAATGTTATGGAGTACTCTTGCCTTCAACTTTTGAAGAATAAATGTATCCTTACCTGAATCAACATTTGATCCAGGACATGCTAAGGCTCATCTGGTTAGTTGGAAGCCTGTCTCTGTGATAACCTGGGTTTGATAGCAGGGATTTGTGAGGGACATAGTGGCATGAGAACAGGTTTATCTCTGAGTATTTCAGTTTTTGCCCTGTCATAGTCATTCCACCAATTCTGTGTACTCTGTGTCACTGACACTATGATTGGCAGTCAACATTTGTCATTATATAACAAAAGTTTTGAACAACATGGACTTACACTAGCAGATGGTGTTTTTTGTCTCAGTTTCTTTGGTCAAGGTTTTTAATTCCACCCAAAAGTATTTTGCTTTAGGCCATTGGTGCATCTGTGCCAGGCTGTGCAACATTGCAATGTGGGGGCTGTCCTCTTCATATGTTACTGATTTTTACGTTCTTCTGTTTACTGTTGGTGATCAGGCTTCTCTAATCCAGAGGGATGAACTGCAAAGGTGCAAATTTACAAACACTGAACTGACAAATGAGAACGTAGACCTACACAAGGAGATTGAAACCCTGAAGCAAAAGGTGTCAGAACTTGTAGCAGAAAATCACAACCTCAAGGGTGATCTTAACAGGTTACCAGGTATGTAGACACATGAAAATGTGATAGAATATGAGTTGCTGCTTACACACAACAATGAGAACCTCATTGTACGTTCACTGGCAGAAGACTTTCGACATCACACAGTAGAATATGGGGAGGAAGTAGAGAGGATGACATCAGGTACACATGACTTAGGTACAGGTAGAAGAACAGAGTGTAGTTGTGACAGAGAGGCCATTGGAAGGACAGTGCAGACATGGACCAACAATTAGAATTCATTACAGGATGCCTCAGCATATGCAAGCTTGCTGTGTGATAAATTTGCCATGCTTAGAGATAGTTTATGTCTGTATTTGGACAATGACTTAGTGTAAAATCTCAAAAGACTTGCATTATCAGCAACAGCACTGTGAAAATCTCAAATCTTACAACTAAAATGTTATTTTATTTTTGGATAGGCACACCAGATGAACTTGCTGGTCAGGTTCAGAAGGAGCTGGATATTTTGAGTCAAATGGACTCTAGCATAATGGAACAGCTCAGTACAAATGAACCTGAAATGTCAGAAGACATTGCCTGCACTTGTGTTCTGCCTTCACCTGTTTTGTCACAGATTCTCAATAAAGCACTTCAAGATGGTATTAGTGTGAGTATCCAGTCTGTAAGTTAAGCTGGTTATGTGAGTTTCTTTATGAATGAATATGCTTCATGGTTATGATGGTGATTGTCATGGCAGTGGCAGTGGCAGTTGCCTGTCAGTGCTGGTGGCACTTCGCAGGACTAATAGCATACTGTATTGCATATAGAGTCCTGTTCAGTAATAGCACACTTCTTGAAATGGTCCACATCTACTATATTATGGCAAATTCCCCCCCGCCCTTTCTTGGTGTCTTTATGTGTCTATAAATTTATTTTATAAAGTTGCTGTACACCAATCCAGAGTACATGACCACTCCGTCTGTTCACTTGTTTAGTGATGATAACAGTATTCTTGTTTCTAATGTCCCATTCTTCTGTAGTGTTGACTTATTTTCCTACCCTCATTATAAATTGTTACATTTGCCTTTTGGGTTGCTATAATGTGGAATATAGTATACTGCAGTAGTGACCATATTACTTTCAACTTGAGTCTTGAAGCTTTCATGGCAACAGAATTCAATAAAATGTTCTTGGGCAGGCAGCCATGTCAAGGTGTGAAGGTACTCCAATATTTCAGCAACTGACTCTGTTCCCACATTCATGGGACACAGGGATGGAGTCAGTCCCTGAAATGCTGGAGTGCTTTCAACTTGCTGGCACAGATGTGCAAAGGCAAGATAGTAAGAGTGGAAGCCACACACGCACCTTCAAGCATTTTCTGTTCATGTCAGTAATGTTCATTGTGACCCAACTTATGAATATACTCCCAACAGAGTGAATGTGTTTGGAAAAGGATAATACTGCCTGACCATTGAGATGTGAGCTTAGCAGTGACTACACTGTGGTGACAGCATATTGGGGAGCACAGCTAGCAAGTAGTCTGGTCCCTGCTCTAGTACTGCACTGTTCACAACTCTGATCACTGATATGCTTCCACACATGCACAAGTCTGTAGTGGATATATTGCAGTTGATGTAATGTGTTGAGTTATAAATGATATAGGGCCCAGCTCAACTTGACTGCACTTGTGCAAGATGTTTGCAGGACTAATAGCAGACTTCCCACATAATTGCACAATTGGTTTAGATGGTGTAATGGAATTAATAACTCCTGCTTGTGAAGGTACATGTATGAACTGTTTAGAATCCCATTGTATACAAATGTATGAACAACAGGGCTTATTAATTGAAGAACAAAATATTACTGAACAAAATCTATATGATACAGCATGTGACATTTACTTCAGTGTGCATGCATATGAGGCAGACTGCATGTCGATCAATAGAAGCCATTTTAGAGTCCTACTTGGTACAATACATTCACTCACTGAGTGCATACCGGGTATCTAAACCTGGGGTATGTGTTATGAATTATATTGTGCTTTTGCATATGCAAATACTGACATCAAGACTTATACACTGTCATATTAATGGTCTAAATATTTATAGATCTCCACAGTACTGTAATGTGGAGAGAAATCCTTCTATCACCAGATGTTTGGATACTACATTTTTGCATAATTTTAATACTTGACTTGTTTTATATACTTTCAGTTCAATTTTAGTAGTAGTAGTAGTAATAATAATAATAATAATAATAATAATAATAATAATAATACTATATTTTGTAATGACACTAATATGTATAAATATATTGCCATTTATATTTGACAACCTGTATAGCATGCTATGCATGTCTACAATTCTTGTAGCTCACTGAGGATGGCTGCAATCTGCAGCTGAAACATGTTAAAAAAAAACATTTAAACCAGTTGTGCAGTAAGTTGGAAATGAACTTTTTGTGTATAAGACAGTTGTACAGAGAAATATTAAATATCAGGCTTCATTTAATAATCCACATACTTGCCTGTTTACCCCTGTCTTCACAAGAGACACTAGATTTATCAAATATGGCCACACATAACAGACAATGACAATTTCTCTGTACCACTTTACTCCAAGAGTGAGTGAACTCCAAAACAATTCTGGTATGATACCCCTTCCTGGCCGTGGAGTTGCTGGATTATAAATAAATGGACAGAATGTTGAGTATGTGATTGATTACTATTTCCATCTCCTTCCAGAATTGTTAAATGTTTTACAAGAAATATATAAACAAAATTACTGTGACTTCCTTAACATCACCACCCTGCAAACAATCAATCAATCCTCACTTCCCTGATACACAGAGCCAAAGCTTTCTGTGACTAGGATTCCCTAACTCAAGAACCGGAATTCCTCACCACTGTTTTCAAGGAAAATGCATACAGCCCCCAGCAGATCCAATGAGCCCTTAAACCTGTAACACAGACCGCCAAGACAAACAAAAGACCGACCTCTATTGTATTCATACCATACACCCAGACATTATATGGCCAACTCAGCAGAATACTGGCTAAACACATAATCAAAAGTGTCTCACAAGGAAAATCTACGGCCACCTTACACCTGTCAAGGATGCTTTGGGGTTAGGAATGCTGAGTGCATACAGCATACCATGTGAATGTGGCCAGGTTTATATGGGACAAAGCGGTCGATCTATTCAGATTAGAATCACAGAACACAGTAGACACATATGGCTAGCACAAACAGAAATAGTCAGCAATAGTGGAACACAGCATCAACCAGGGCCATATTATTAAACTATGGGATACAAAACTTCTTGTTTCTAAAACCGGGTACATGGACCGACTCATCAGGGAAGCCATTGAACTGGAAATGCACCCACACAACATGAATAGAGAAGATGGTCTGACCTTAAGCAAATCCTGGAAACCCCTTCTGCACAGGCTTAAAGAAAGGAGACAGCCTCCCAAAACACAGTAGTTAGATCACTGCAACCCTATGGCTCCTCTTCCTCACTCTGACACTAGGCTGTTTCTCCCTTACATCCTTGTCATACTACAGGCCTCCCCTTGGGGCTGTAGCCCTCCGTAGCTGTTCCTCTACTCAGACATGCCCCCTTCCTATCCCTTCTCCTTCTGATTGGCCCAGACTTCTTGTGAGCTAAACCTTTACCTGTATAAATACCCCAGCAATTTCATTCCAGTTATTCTTCTTTGTCCCAGGACCTATGAAGATGGAACAGTCAGACTGTTCCGAAACATCTGCATGTAAAATTCAGATGCTGGGGAATCACCCAAAAGAAAGAATTCAACATTATTGTAACTTATTTACTGAAATTACAACTTTTATATATCTATGCATTTGTGACCCTGTTACTGAGTATGATTATTAGCTTCTCAGATTTCTCCAGAACTGATGAAATCATCACACTTTTAATGCCCTTTCAAACATTCGAAGGACATGACAGTATTCATGTTTTCAGATGTGACATCATGTAGTTTGGTAGATGTGAGTGTGTCAGAGGATACTGTTGCTGCCATCTTCAGGGTAGAAAGTAATCTTACGTCTACCACACGCTGCAGTGTCACATAACCAGAAGGCAGTAATCATTGTAGTCACCACCATGAGAACCTCAGATTTTACTCACTAGTTCTACCTTGCTTTTAAAGAAAACAACTTTCTTATTTGCATGTATGTACATAAAGTTGTATGTTTTAATCATGTGATATTTCTGTTGTTGATTGTTGTTTGCAGGCTCTACAATTGAGTGAGTTTTCATTCCTTCATCAGGAAATATGTAGGGCAGCTTATGCAAGGACAATGCAGGATTCAGCAACACAGATGGAATCTGATGCAGTGGCTCCAAATACAGCTAGTGACAACCAGCAGCTGTTGGTGGCAAGGATTGCTGCTCTTGAGAATGAGATTGTGTGCAGCCAGCAGGAGTCTCTGAAAAGAAGTTAGTAGTTGAGATTGTAATGGCAGATGTGTGTGTTTTGTAGAGTTGCATGCTGAAATAATGTGAAATTTCACTCTAGTAACGAATCAGTTACGCAAGAGGTGTCTGGTACAAATCTTGCTGGGCACCTGCTACCCTGTCAGAAGATGTTGCTGTTTCCCAAATCTTTTTACAGTTTGTCATTCATTAATCACCCTACTATTCATTACCCTGTAGTCTGAACCACTGACAGCTTTGTTAAATAAATCGTAAGTAAATAAATAAATAAGAATGGTTACCACCACTTTGTGGCTGACATGAGGAATTCTACAAAAGGTTTCTGGTTGTCATTAAATTTTTCAGTTGTTGACTTGGAAGAAAATGTTCGCCAAGAGAAGAATCATGCTCGTGAGGTACAGGAGAGCCTGAATCATGAGCAGAAGCTCAGAGCAGAGTTGGAGAATCATGCCAAACTGCAGTCACAATCTTTGGCTGATCTCGAAAAGCAGCGGCATACTGTGCAGTGGAGGTGTTCTTTTCTGGAAGACCAGCTAGGGCAGTTTCTGTATGTTGAACCCTTCTTTTACTTTGACAGTTGTAATACTGAGACTAGTGCTGTAGTGTGTAGCTAATCATACCAAGTTGTGGTCACCAGAGCAGTTAGCACTGTCTGGTTTCAGGAGACAGGTAACAGTCAGAGCCTCTTGTTTGTAGTAGTCAAACATGACAACCATTTGGTTTAGTATCATGGCATTTTGGAGAAACTAGCATTTTTAAACTGACTGACAGCAAAGATACAAACCTTGTAAATATTTATATTACTTGGTAGTTGGGCTGTACAGATATCTTTTGTGTCTGATTGATGGATTTAATTTATTGTTGGGTCTGATGGTCACTTGCCCCTGAAAATAGAAGCTGCTGTATCTTCCAAAATGTTAGCAAACCAGCTGCTCACAATGTAGTGTTATTAAGAAAATGTGAAAATAAAACCATACAGCTAATAGGGAAGCTGCTTTGATGATACTTGCTATTTTGTATGCTTGAAATTGAGATGTCTTTGTGTCATGTGCGGTTGCATAAAGGTATGAAGTGTCATTACTGCAGAGTTAATATATCTGTATATTTTTCTGTCAGTGTTGAGCTGGACAAAGAAAGAGCTAGAACAAATGAGCTTCAGGTTGATCTCCAGAGGGGGAAAAGCACTGTGAAGGACTTGCAGGGCATGCTGGAGGATGAGAGACGACATGCAAGAGATGCGAAACTCATGGATGCCGCATTAATTGAGGTGAGATCCACTGGGACTTGGTGAGCGTAATCTGCTTTGTAGTATTTTCAGAACCCAAGGTCTTTGGCATGACCAGTAACTGTCCTTAGCCTGCTCACTCCATTTCACATCATTGACCTTTATGTAGTGCTGGGCAAGATACAGTTTTCTCATGACTACAGGCAGAATGGATTTGTATACAAAAGAATACATTGAAGTGGAAACTTAACCTGGTGTTTTTGTACTTATGATTATTGACAGCTGGAAGAAACTGAGTGCAGAATCAAGATTAGTAAAATAACACTGCCAGCACGTCCACCTTGAACACCCAAACAGGTGGAGGGTGGATGTGAACGTGGTCTTGCATGTCTATTGTATAATTTGATTATGTTGAAATACTCTCCGATTTCAGAATTTTAATGGAGTTATGTAAGTAGTGATTTTTCCATTCACAGCCTTGCCATGTCATCATTCACAGTCATAATACAAATGCTGAGAATCAGCTACTTTAAGCTGATTATATTATTGGTAAACAAATATTGTGTAAGTTGGCAGTGTAGATTACTCAGAACATCTGTATCACTACATGCAACTCCCTCTGGGGATAAAGACATAAGTTAAGCTAATTTGACTATACGGCTGTGATGATGGTGTGTGACTCACTGACTTCTTTTCTTGGACGTTGCCCATCATCTGATTTTTAATGAAGCAAAACATTTCAAAAGCTGTCTTCTGACACATTGTGCCCAATTACAAATTAGACAATGGATGAAGTCCAAGGAAAGAAGACTGCGTCATCAAGAAATGTAACTAGCAATCAGTGGAAATGTTTGTAACTGATACTTGCACAGTAGTTTGAAGGGTGGCTAAATCTCGTATCCATATGAGATGATTACATAATGTAATTTATTTTAGGAGCTGAGAATTAATCTAGATAGAGTTCTGGATAATGAGACCAGGCAGCAGTTCAAAGTTGAGCAGGTGAAACAAACACAGGAATCTGTTCATTGGAAGGGTGCTCCACAGAAAGTCTGCGCATGTACACAGACCACTTGCCTCAGCTCAGAGACATCATCCTTTTATAAAGTAAGTTTTGTATGTATGTGTGAGTGTATATATGTATATAAGTTGCACCTGTTTAAAGTTATTGTGCATACAGACACTTCCTACTTACAAAAGGATTTGGTTCTGCAGACCCTTAAAGCAAGTCTTATGTAACATCTTGCAGAAGTTAACATGTAAGTTTGTCATATTATGTGCCATATTTACCCAAATATAAGATTGCCTCCCTCAACACAAATGTAAGTCAGTTCATATTTATTCTAAATTACAAAATGTACCAAGGGATAACAAGAGCGTGACTTCATTTTCGAGGTTATATTGAGACAGCAGTGTATAGTTTCCATTACAGCTGTTACTGCTGCTCTTTTTTCTTCTTGCAGTACAGGATGTCCAGGAGCTTAGAAAAGTGTGTATGTTTATTAATGCCTTGTTTTAGCAACACACTGTGGAATATTTTATCCTGCTCTGAAGCCCTTTTTAGGAGCTCTTGATGTTGGCAAAATACTGTGTCAGTAACCAACAGGGCCTCTACTGAGTAGTTCTATTTCCAGATTAGATTCCAGTAGGGGAGATTCTCCCCTCCCCTCCCCCCCTCTGGTAGGACTGTTGTATGTTGCCAGAGTGTGAATAATATCTTAACTGGTTTCAGTGGCATGGAAATCTGTCTCACACTCCACATGGTACTGTTATTTTGACAGTTGCATTGTGTCTTGTCTCCTTTGTTTCAAAGTAAATTTACTTAGTTATGTCTCTTAACATATGAAATTGTGCAATAGTATTACTGAAGTTATCTTAAAATTATCATTTCAGGATCTAGATACAAAAATATTTTACAGGCTAATCTTTAATATGGAAGTAAAAATCATGCAGGTAATCCCTTCTGATGTTATTGTTGAACATAATTATATTTATTTGTTGATAGTATGGTACAACAATTTCCATACAAGAAACCTGAAAGTTTTTTATTATGCAGTTTATTAAAAACAAGCTTCATGAAAATGAAATTTAAGTAGACAGAACTTTTTGTAAATACCCTTTAAATATTTTCTTGTTCAATTCCAGGAAAAACTGAAGTTGGAAAAGGAGAGAAGTGGAAAACTGGATTTGGAGTTGCAAAGGGAAAAACAGAGAGGCAAGGAGTTGGAAACTGCAGTGGAAAAGGAGAAGCAGTTGGGGCAGCAGAAGCTAGAAATAGAGACGGAAATTATACATGAACTGAAGAGAGAGTTGCTTATAGTGGAGGGCCAACGGGACAGTCTAAACTCACAGGTAATGCCAGTTGATACATAATGCTTTTGTAGACAGCTTCACATGGAACTGTGGAAGTAAATTTTTGGATCCTTATGTCACAAGAATGTTGCAGCTTTTGGGGTAGTGTGGAAATAAATTCTGAAAAATACATTTCTGAGTCAGTTGTAATCATTGTAATTTATCTGTTGTACTGAACCTGATATATGAGAACTCATTTTTCCAATTATGTGTTACAAAGAATCAAACAGTTTGAATTGAAAAGCAAGCTACTAAGTTAAGACATCAAGACCCTGTTGTTGGAGATGGAATCAGTCTCTGAAACATTTGTTAATGTAAACTGTGTGATGTGGCTGGCAGGCCAAGAAGCTTTCATTGAATTATTTCACCATGAAAGCTTTAACATATCATACAGTAATGTTGTATGCCAGAGATTACGTTCTTAAAATGGCGTTGCTGAGTAGGTAAAAAGTTGCTGAAGTTATGGAGGATTAATTGTGCCTTCATCTTGATGGTCAAGCCATATAATCTTGGACTGCTTGCCAACTGACACAGCATAACATCCCAGAGGGCTGGGATCTTCAGTCATGTTGCACTTTGCTTGTAATATTTCCAGCTCATCCACATGCGCAAGCAGTTGAATCTCAGTCGTGTTGAGACGGACGCATTGGAGAGGAGAGTTCGTGTGATGCAGAATGCTGAAGCTCAGAGACAGAGAAATAGAATGTTGGAGCAGGAAGAAATGGATATAAACAGGAGGGAACTTCAGAAAGCTCACTCATTACAGGTTAAGATTTGTTTTATCTTGGCAATGTTTGAGTGAACTTTCTTGTTTTGTGGTCCTCACTGACACAATGGGCTAGGTGTGGCCATCCAAAAACACACACACCCACTTGATTATCCATGATAATGGAGAGGACAAGTAGTGCAGATGATTAAAAAACAGTGGATAAACCAAAAACCTGGAACTTCCCAATATGTCTGCTGCCTTCAGCCCTGAAAGTCACTTCATTATCACTGTGTAATCACTTTTGACATCAGTGATTTTGTTGCTGCTTTCCCAATGCCCAGTAACATCAATGAACTTCATACTATGTAGAACATCCTCCATGTTGTAGTAAACTCCAGTCAGAGAAAGAGGTTTGAATTTTTTTACATTATTTGATTACATCTTTATTTGTTCTGTTTGTTAAATATGACTAGAATCAATTTACACATACTCCTTGAATGATATAAATTTAAAATAGC
>Ga0209629_10003526_pt1 | contig 11233 bp, 6 predicted proteins | sample TergutCu122P5_FD_187286 | JGI IMG/M metagenome (GOLD analysis project Ga0209629, IMG submission 187286) | Cubitermes ugandensis P5 segment gut microbial communities from Kakamega Forest, Kenya - Cu122 P5 (SPAdes) (version 2) | ecosystem: Host-associated > Arthropoda: Insects > Digestive system >...
ACGTCCTTACATCCCCCCCCCTCGCCCAACCATTCTGTTTATGTGAAAGCTGTTAGTACGGGATAACTTAACGTTTTATTGTTATAATTCGAACCAACGAATGCACAATGTTTTTTTAGAAGTCACAGTAATATTTCAACACACCAGCTCCTAATATTATTGTGATTTTAACAAAATTATTTGCATTCTTTTGTTCGAATTGTAATTCAAGGAATGGATATTGTGAAAAAATAACATTTTATATTAAGTTTGTTTTCGTTGTTATTTACTTCGATTAACCCTGCAATAGATAATGTTATCGACAGGCGGTTTGGTCTGTTTGACGTTCGCCCGGGGCGGCGAGAGGAGTTGAGACGGAAACATATGTAAGCAGAAAGCGGGAAGTGTTACTCTCTCATACACATTAATTTGGATTCTTTAGGTTTATACGTGAGTGTGTTTGTGATTTGGTTGGTCATCCCAACGAAGGAACACTGTTTAAAAACATATCGTTTGCAGTGTCGTCGAACATAGCTACCTTTGTTTAGAAATCTCTACATATTTCGGTCGTTGACGCCCGTCATTGGGCCAATTAACCAGTCAGGCTTGTAAGCCCTGTGGTGGTTGTAAACGACCAAAAACTTGTAGCTGTTTCTAAATAAAAGGTAGTTGTGTTGGACGGCATATTAAACTGTTCGTTTTTTATATTTCTCTTATTCTATGGAGCAGAGTCCTGCTGGAGGAGCTGACCGGTTTTCAGCTAGTCAAGAAATTCCCCGCATTTTATGGAACCCGAAGGTTCATTACCGCAATTACAAGTGCCCGCCACCTGTCCCTGTCCTGACATCCAGTCCATAACCCCACATCCCACTTCCTGAATATCCATCTTAATATTATCCTCCCATCTATGTCTGGGTCTCCCAAGTAGTCTCTTTCCCTCAGGTTTCCCCACCAAAACCCTGTATACACCTCTCCTCTCCCACCATACGCGCTACATGCCCCGCCCATCTCATTTTTTCTTTATTTTATCACCCTAGCAATATTGGGTGAGAATTACAGATCATTAAGCTCCTTATTATGTAGTTTCTCCACTCCCTTGTTACCTCGTCCCTCTTAGGCCCAAATATTCTCCCAACACCCAATTCTCAAACACCCTCAGCCTACGTGCCGAAAGAATTACGTAAATGAAAAATTCTAATGACACCATCGGGAATCGAACCCGCGATCTTTCGGCTTGTAGCGCAGTGCCTCAACCAACTGCGTGCCCGAACAGGACGTGCTCCATAAAAATAAAAGGAACACAATTTGTGACGTCCAAAAACAGGGCGCTGGCGAGATTATTTGGTCTGTGAAAAGACGTAAAGAAAGGTTGGAAAAGACTGCATAATGATGAGCTTCATCATTCGTTATTCAGCAGATATTATTAGGGTGATTCAAGCGGTGTAACAAGCATTGGAGAGATGAGTCGGTAGACCTACTTGTATCTGGAGATTATGAAAGTAAAAGCACTTGGGATAAGTAAGTTTAGAAGGAAGTGTAACTTTCGTATGTACGAAGTACAAGTACTTCAACTATGATCCTAGTAACCTGACTGAAGGCAGAAATCGTCGTGAACATCCGGGATTCTAAACAGTGGATAATTTCTTGGCCAGATGAATATCTTCAGCTGCATGGAGTTACGTTACTTAAATTAATTTGTGTTTATGTACCAGCTTTCTGCAGCTTCATTCAATGCATACTCGACAGCTGCAGTAGTATTATAACGGAGTAAATAATTTTGAAACTATAAAGGCGTCACTTGAGAAAGGAACTTCAACAGTTGGGATAACGTCTTCAGGTAAAGACAAAAGTTAAAGATGGTCACTGTACACGCCATGAAGGAATGTAGGCAGAGTGTAATTGTAGATCCATTCATCTTAACCTCCGCACTTAAGGAGGTGAATGGTGAACCCCAGCCCCCGGCCGCTTTACTTCCGCGGAAGAAACCCAGTGACCATTGAACAGGAGGCTGAATTTTGAATAATAGGAGTGAGACGTGCCGCCCAATTTGTGGAAGGAGTTTACTCCGCGGCGCATTTTGTTGTACCACAGGTACAGTTTTGGCTAACCCTGTTTGGCCACAGTCGGTGTTCTGATTGAGGAAAGAACTTGGTTAGTTGTGAAGTGGGTAAAGATAGTTTGTGTGTCATGGTTCTTCGTCCTTTGTTGCTGTGGGGCTGGATGTGGAACTTCGTCCCACGGCTGTTTGGCTTGTGTTAGTAAGCTAGCGTAAAGTTCAATGCTGTAATTAATTCAGAAACTTGAATTTTAACTTCGGTTTTTGTGCCACTTGATAGAGCCGATACTGTTTCCCTACAGGTTTGTCTTTTTTTGTGAATGAACGAAAATATTTATACTCCAGCGCATAGTTCCAGATCTATGCAGGATTTCGTATGAAAGTATATTTGCTCGATCCTTTATACGACGTTTCGGATGTTTCCTGTTTTGCCGTCTTCAGATGCTTGGTTGTCATGCCCAGAAAGTTTTAGTTTTTTATTATTATGAGATTAGTGCCGATGGTTGGGATCGAAACAGAGAACTTTTCAAACACTAGAATTAATTAACTTGCCTGACCGTTAAACCGAAGCCTGTCAGAGTATTGGTATTACCAGCGTTGTTAAACAGCCATACAATGCAGGAAATAATATAGCTGTCACCATTATTAACTTCTCAGTTTTATTTTATCTCTTGACAAACTTAATGGAGGAGTGTCATTTACGTGAAGCAAATAATTACTGAGCTCATCAAGAAATTTCATGTTTCTGTGGAACCCAAAGGTTGTCTTGGGCCAGATGAATCCAGTCTATAACCCGTACCTGTTTAATGTTATTCTTTGGCAGAACTCCCAAATGGTTCCATCCCTTCAGGTTTACCGACTGAAATTATATACCCACTTCACCCCTTTTGATTTAATCATTCAAACATACGTAATGTTTGGTGAAGAATACAATTTTTTTAATTCGCTCATTCCTATTTTTTTTAATACTCATCTTATTTCTTCTGTCCAGCATTGTCTTGCGAAATTCATCGTGTTATTTTCTTGGGATACGAAACCCATTTTCACGACCATACAAACCAAAATGTTACTGCTTATCTTTAAGTTCTCATCAACCATCACCGAGCTTCTGACTTGCTTTCTAAAGACGCCTGGTTCTAATCTAGACCGGCACTTCAGTTCTCCTGAGGTTTCCATTGTTTTTCTCACTCCCTGCAATCGAATAAGTGAACCACTATTTTAAGTAATACTCCTTCGGACATCGGGGAGAGCTGGATAGGAAGATACTTTCACATTGTTTTAGTCTTCATATAGTTCGTGTTTATGCTGCTCTTGTACTGCCAGTTTTCGAAATTCGGTTCCTCCTGAAAGGATCTCAAAGCACGGCCGATAAAAGAAAAGTTCTGAAAGCTTAGTGAAACGCATTTCACACAAATATAAGCTCCGAGTGCACATGTTGCCACATTCAACTTCAGCCTATTCATCCCCCATCCTAAATACAAACCATGATCTGTTCCTCCTATGCTAGGAGACAAAACAATAAGGTTATAGCGCAAAATATAACATTCCATTATTTTCTTTTGAAAATCTTCCAACAAGTTTGTGTTCTCCTTACCCAATCATTTTACTGCCACGTTTATAGGCGTTTTCGCAAATTATTTGCGAAAAGCGACTATTAGCCTGTCACCCCACCATTCGTTTGTTACATGGAACGGTGTGACTCCTACCGGACGGATTTTCGTAAAATTTCAAGTGCGGAATTTTTACTAATATTTGTCGACACATCTCGTTATGCTTAAGGTCAGACAAAAATAGGGCAACTTTACATGAAACTCGCGTACATTTTTGATAATATCTGGCCCTGACGGGTTTTCGAAGACGAGACAGTGTGTTTTCTGCGATGTAGGAACTGAAATCTAAGCAGTTGAATGTGATCGATACCTTACTGTCTGCGAAATGCCGATTTTGATCGATTGTAAACAAAATGGCGGTGTTATGGGTCTAGTCTCCGGCCATCCTTAGTTCGCTTCCAGGTGTAGGCTTTCCTCAGATATGGGAATAACCGGCTATTTGGCTTGAGGTATGGTTATGCAAAGGGAAGACGTCATTGAGGCGTATAAAACGAATGCTTTACGACAGAAGTATGGGGAATAGAGTTCCTCGAGTGACTGCCTAATGTGGGGAGAAGGAGGGGAGCTATGAGACCTTCTGCTGACTAGAGCTTCGTTGGACGTGCTAGTGCAGCCCGCAGTCTTACGAAGCAGGACGATGAAGTGGGTTAGTTCAAGTTAGTATATGCAGGTGTTTCGGTGATAAAAACGGGATTGACTCGTACAATACCCGCGCTGAAGAGATATGTTATACATACAGATCTGTGAAGTCAGTTTATTCCGTGCAGTGCAGTTTGACCGACCACATTATACAAAACGTAAGTGAATAATAAATTTCCTTTCTACAGTGTATTTTGAGTGTTTTAAGAATACGTGCCAGCACTAGTGTTATCAACGGCTAACTAACCGACTATTACCACCGCCAGCGGGGTCCCATCATCCAGCCTGCCCTGAATGTGAATGATGTGTCCACTGAGAAAAAACCCGCAGAAGCGTCGCAACGTGCTTTGACGTTCTGCCTTTCGGGCATCAGGTACAAGTGCGGGGCGGTCAGTATTAATGATAATTTTCTTTCCATCTTAGTACAGGTAAATCGTATTTGAAGCAGTGTTGATAAATAACCGAAGAATCAGTTACCTTAGAGGCAGGCCTACTACTGATCACACCCTTTCGACCAAAATGCATCAGATCCAATGCGGTGTAGATTTACTGGTGTGGGATTTCGTAATTTGACATCAGTTTTGGTCTCGACCCAAACCAAGCAAAACGGCGACACATTTACGCGTTCTCTACTGCAAGTAACTTTTAAGACTTCTGTAACTACAGATGTATCAGTTGTCATAAAATGATATGGCTTTGCCGCTGTAGGGACTAGGCTGTGAACTGGACTAGCAGGGTCAAAACATTTTCTTCTTTTGTCCAAATCGTCCAGGCCAGGTTTGGGTCTCACCCATCTCCCCTTATCAGGGTCTGTTTTGCTGGCGAAAAGAGGCTGCAGCCTCCAGTTAGCCATTACCTCCATCTACTGCCGACTGAAGAATGAACGTAACTACGACTCCACTCCCTCACATAACTTGATAGCGTGGGGAGGGGCTGCTTTATCTGTTACGTCCCTTTCGCTTTCATTAAAAACGTATTAAACTTCTTCCCCGCTTGGAAGTGACTTGTTGAATTGTTTCATTTGTTAAATATTCCATGTCAGGAGTAGTTAACATTGCTGAGCAATAGCAAGACGGAAGGCCACACAGCATAGATTCACTTGTAATTCTTAGCAAAGACACGCCGTTTCTGCCGTTCCGCTTTTATCTGCGTGTGTTTGCTACTGGCTTATTCAGATCCCTAGACGTCCTGCATAAAAATATATAAAAGTACGATCCTATCTGCTGTTTTATATGTGAAACATGGTTTCTTACCCTAAGACCGTGCCTTGGTCCATACCGTTATTCCCCGGCCTCTCCCGGCGGAATTCCAGGTTGGATCCTAAACCAGTCGGATTTGTGGTGGACAAAGTGACACTGAGAATGGTTTCTGTTCGAGTGCTTCGATTTTTCCCCGTCAGTATCATTCCACCAATGCTCCATTTTACTCCTCTACCATCAACGCCATATATCTCTAAGAAAGAACGAGATCTCGTTTCTATATTCGCTTCTGCCTATAACTATAAGCACTCTATTACTTTGTAAGCTCCTCTTTAGGTTACCTTGCTTGACCTGATGATGGCCTCATTAGATTAAAAAGGCCGAAACATGTTGTCATTCTCTTGACCTTGTGCTCAATAATAAATTTTGTTCTGTTTGACTTGTATACCTTATATCATTTGTGATAATTGTAACGCTATATCATTTTAGCAGTAGACAATCATTAAATAAAAAGACACTCTAAAACAGTAGTGAACAGTGGCACGGGAGACATCATGACAAAGTAGGTCACGTATTTCATGCACGTTCACACACAAGTCGGAAAGACGTAAGACATCTTGACAGCTTTCTTTGTATGACTTGTTCCGAGTCTGCAACAAATGAATTGTTGTAGGTTAAAATGAGAAGTCACTTTACCTCTCATGTTTATAACGCAGGATAACACGTAGTTGAGATAAAAACTAAGTCGCAGATGAAAAGGGATGCTTGAAATTGGATTTTGAAACCTAGGGATTCGTCGATACAACAAGTTTCAGAAACGTTGCCCTAGTAGAACAATTACTGATGTATTATCTACATAATTGCAGGGTAGGATGTAAGTGAGGGGTCGTAACAGGAGAGTACAGAAAAATACGCAATAATAAGCTTTACACTTCCACCAGGTCTTATTAAGTCGATCAAAATAACGCTCACGGCAGGGGCGGTAAATACGAGTATATACGTACAGCATGAGAATATAAAATCTTGGAACGGAAACCTTGAATTCATATCCGAGACCCGGTTGTAGATTGGAGGATAATTATGAAATTTATGTTAGGGGAACATGGCCTAAAGGTGTGACGTGGATACGTCAGCCTCAGAATAGGGACCAGTATCAGGCCGTCGTGAAAGCGGTAATAAACCTTCTGGTTTCATGAAATGCGGGGAATTGCTTACCGGTCCCAGTAACTGTCGACTCCTCAAGAGACAATCTGCTCCGTTGAATTAGATGCTTAACTGTCCCTCGGTCCCCGCTGCAGTAGTGACATACAACGTTACAATTACGTAGTGCTGTTCTTGCTTCCGCTTCCTCCCTTTTTCCCTGCATATTTTTCACTTCTCATAGCGGCCTGTTCTTGGAGTCTCCACATTCTACACCATCTTTCATGATGGACTCAAAAATGTTCCTTCCATTACTATGTGCATCTTCCTCTTCTGCTTCTTCTTCTTTCTTCCCGTTTCCTCCGTGTCATGTCCATCGCAACGAATTTTTCGGCAATCCTCCACTTTGTCATAAGTGGCGATAGGGCCTTAGCCCCCTCTTTTTTAGGTGTATTATCACTGACGAAGTAACAGCTCTTTCCACAATAATTCGTTCCTTGTACTGTTTCCTGTGTTTATTATCACTAATTAAGAAAATAGGTATGAAACCATATTCGAGGTCCTCCTAAGGGATGTTATATTTTTCCTTTTAAAGTGCTTGTAATTTTCAGTTGAGCTTTGCTACAGGTATGCGTTTATTTCACTACATTATTGCATGTCTAATAGACGTCCACCCATTCCTTTGCCTGCCTCCCTTTTTTAAAAGTCCACTAAGGATTCTGGCGCACTTTAATTTGTTGTTTTATTCGTTCTTCTCAGTTCTCTCACGCAGAGTATATTGCCTAAGCAGGACTGTCGGGCCTGAAATTCATTTTGCTCATCACAGCCTGCCCTTCATTGTTTTTCCTTTAACCGTCCTGTTAAAAAACAGTGTAGTAGCTGTTGCCTGTAAACTTTGTCGACAGTGGTTGGTACTCTCCGTTTTATCCCATTTTTATAAGCGTTCACGAAGCAGATGGCGACTATCAGCTTTTCCAGGTCCGTACGTCTGCCCTTATGACAGAACTCAAATCCCACCGGAAGGAATTTCATTAAATTTTATATTGCGGATTGTTAATGAAATGTTTCGACTTATTCCAGTTAATAAAATCGGACACTTTACATGAAGAACTGCGTAAATGCATAATATAACGTAGAACTCTTCTTGGGGTTGAAATATGCGGTAACAAATGTCCAGCTACGCATTTAGGGTATTTTTTTCGAAAGCCATTTTTTTTAGATAATCACGAGGAATACGGTGCAGCCATGGAGTCCAAAGAAACAGTTCACGATTGAAAAATAATGTTTCCAAACGTGTGCCATTTGCACGGGGGAAGGGGCTGTGAATTGGTTGGAACATTGTTTATTTTCAAAACAGGTACGTATAATTATTATAATTAGAACATTACGATCTACGTTGACAGATCAGGACTCAAATATAATGACCACGCCTATCTGAAACACTGTACATAAGTGCAGTCCCTCTCTCTTCCTGTTCCGCTTTTGTTCTCTAACATTTTTTGTCGGGGAAATATTTGTGAGTTACACTCGATGTTTGTGTAGAATACCATGCAAATCTTTATGTAAAATGTGTGTTCTTTTCATTCGATTCTGAATATGGATATACCGCAATAAAATTACCATAGTACAAAATTTATTGTTTATCGGTTACCTGAATTTCAAGTTGTCACATGCACGTTGACAGTGTGGAAAACATGCCGAAATGCTTCGGTATAACATATAATAAACCAACAAGATGCAACTCTGGCAGTATTGTGTTTATTAAAAACTACAATTATGCTCTACATGTTTCGGACGCCCTTTGCGCCCATCTTCAGGAGCACTATAAACTGTAACAGCAGCCACTGGTGTTTGCCATGAGTTGGGTTGGAATAAATCCTGTATAGATGTCAAGGTCGGTGAGCACTGTACTATTCCATGGCCGAATGGCCATGGAATAGTACAGTGCTCACCGACCTTGACATCTACACAGGATTTATGGCCATGGAATAGTACAGTACTCACCGACCTTGACATCTATACAGGATTTATGGCCATGGAATAGTACATTGCTCACCGACCTTGACATCTATACCGGATTTATTCCAACCAACTCATGACAAACACCAGTGGCTGCTGTTACAGTTTATAATGCTCCTGAAGATGGACGCAAAGGGCGTCCGAAACATGTATAGCATACTTGTAGTTTTTAATAAACACAATACTGCCAGAGTTGCATCTTGTTGGTTTATTATATATTATAGACTTGTGATGCACGGAAACTCAAATATAAAATGCTTCGGCATGTTTTGTAATTTTTTGTTTGGAACATGACTGAAATAATGGAGCTAAATTGGAATTACTGAGAACTGTAATAAAACTGAACTGTTGTTACATAATCCTTGTGGACTCTTCTGTCGGCTAACAATCTGAACTCTATGTAGGCCCGATGCATTTTAACTGTCCTATACTAATCTCTTGTTGAAATGTGTTTTGAACTGGTAATAAACCGAACATGTGAGTTACACAGTAATGCCTCACGTTATTGTATAATGAATCATTGAACGCACACGACGTATCCAATTAATTATAAAAGGATTATTATCTAGAACACGCTTGGTTTGGCTTGTGTCTCATTATTCGTAGCTCTTTCGATTGTATGAATTAGGTCTCGTGGCCTGTATCTGTTCACATTTTATAAAATTTATCAACTGATTCATCGAATGGCGTACCTACACAGGATAACGCAGAATAAGTAGGAAAGTACGCCTAGCATTACATTAATGGCCAAGTATGGACATATTCTGTTTAATTATCACGAAAACAATAAGGTAATGTAAAATGTGCGGATGATATGAAATACGTGTTTCATATTTGTTTGTCACTGTTGTTCGCAACGTCTTTCGCTCAGATGTTGTATGGAGTTCTGCTCGAGATGATCACCGAGACTCTTGTAGGACTTATTGCAATATGTCGGTTATTATTCGATTCTAACTAATATTAGAATGTGCTGAGAATTTTTGTTCTAAACTTTCTGTAACCATGGTCGTAGCAATTACAGCTTGAAGTAAAGTGTAAATTTACCAAGTATGGGAACTGGACAGCGAGTGCCAGACTTCGTTCCTCCACAAACGGAAATGTTACTCATTTACGTTGTGAAGGTCCTTGCGTTTCTGTCAGCTGTGACTGAAAATAAATTACCGAAATAGTTGGGAGAAATGTTACTTGACACATACGTAAGTGTATTGTTAGTCCGTTCATTATTTCTTTAAGTTTTGTTTGTTACAGTTACATTAATATTACACAAAACGTGTTTAAACACACGTTATCACAAACTCCATTTTTTTCCGTTATGAAATCAAAAAGCTTTTCATTGAATAAATTCGTCTTTTCCCTGTCTTTTAACATAGAAGTCTTTCTGTTTTTACCTCAAATTCTTCTACAGAATCTTACAGGTACTGACTGCACCTTCTAGAGAAGGTTCATGAATCTGATTAAATATACTTTCGCTGTTTCATTGAGTTTTTCAGTGCATTTGTTTTGTTATTCAAACCTTCATAGTCTAGTGGTTACTTCGTGAACCATAAGGTTTAACATTCAACAATTCTACCTTCTGCCAACACATCATTTACGTTTTTCCTATGGCTGTCAGAACAAGCGGCCTTTCTTTCCTTATACATAAACCGACTGGTTTTTGTAATCGAGACAGTTTAATTTCGCCTTGAAAGCGTCATTGAGGCCCACCCAGCCTGCCAGTCAATAGGTACCGGTGGCTCTTTCCCGGTAGGTAAAGCTGTCAGCGCGTTAAACACTTCACAGAGGACAATAATGATAAAAGCTGAATGTCCACTGTGACATATGCTTTCATGTCATGCCTGGGGACTGCGTCACCTTTTGTGTCAGCAGTGTGGCTTGACAACAGAAAATCATGCCAAGTTTCAATTGCTGTAGTCCGCACTTGTAGTATTACATACCTTTAAAATCAGTTAAGCCGTCCTTAATTTATTACATACGGACGGACAGACGGATTGACACACCAGGCGAATGTAATGGGCATATTAACTTAATGGAGGCCCTCCCGTTGTGTGACATAATAGAAGTATATATAAATATTTATTTACCTCTATACACAACAATATTCCACTACAACTAAATAAAAGTTGTAGTTACTCACTATTGTGGAATATTTTTGTGTATAGACGTAAATAAATATTTATATATACTTCTATAATGGGCATATTGTTGCGAAGTTTTATAGGGAAAGCCCCAAAAATACGTGAGTGGCCTCAGCTTCCACTACGATTAAACACCCCAGTCTGAGTGCTCGAGCAGCCCGAAATGGAATTGAACCCCCCACCCCCAAATTAATTGTTCCAGCACTCCAAAATGGAACTGATTGTAGACCGCGCGACATCTATGAGATAATCGCTCTAAATATTTAACACTGCAAACAGAATTATATTCAGTAATTCATTCGTGCTCATACAAACACTGAGCAACATTTTCCCCCCCTTTTATTCTTCCCCAAATGATAATGATATTGAAGAAGTAATACGGCCAAAATCGTCCCTGAAAATTGATTGAGACCAAGTATTGCTAAACAACCCGCCAGATTAGGTGCTGTCTTTTCT
>Ga0209629_10003529_pt1 | contig 11231 bp, 4 predicted proteins | sample TergutCu122P5_FD_187286 | JGI IMG/M metagenome (GOLD analysis project Ga0209629, IMG submission 187286) | Cubitermes ugandensis P5 segment gut microbial communities from Kakamega Forest, Kenya - Cu122 P5 (SPAdes) (version 2) | ecosystem: Host-associated > Arthropoda: Insects > Digestive system >...
ATCAGTCTGCCTTGTAGGCAAGGGGCGGTTGAAGGAAAGGTGCGGATTAGAACCGCGAACTAACATTTTTTTCGTTTAAGAAATCGGCAGAAACTAGTGGGGATTAGATTCGGGTGCGGATTAGATTCGAGAATATACGGTAATCAGCACGTTTTTGCTTCAACTGTTGTCAGTCGTACTGACAAACATACGAATATCCCATCGCTGTCATCGTATCGCTCTGATGCGAAATGATTAATGTATAAGATTTTGGTTCTCAACTCACAGGAAACATGGCACGTGCACATTTTTAGACATTAATTGGTCACTCTTGATCCTAGGAGCCGGCTGAAACTGGCCAATATCTTCATGCATATATGCGGCATGTATCAGTGCCACTGCTCATTAAAGAGTTATGTTAATTTGTTGATGACAAAATTGTGATTTGCTGAGTTGGTGTGGCGTAATTCACGTCAGCAATCCCGACGTTTACTTGGTTGCAAGGATGTTCAGAATCTCCATACAGGGCTCAGCCCACAGTATGACTACCAGTGTTCATTGCTTCTTTGGTCAAAACTCCGCAACCAGTGTACGATATTCCCTTGATAAGTATTTCCCTGTTGGTACGGTATGGTGCGTCCTTAAGTTGCATCTGGAGGAGAAAGCCTCCACATATGGAGGATGTCTGTGAATATATTGAATAAGTCGCGGAGAGAAGATAAGGTGCATTTGTCTAGCTTGGGAGTTGGTCGAGGGACTAATAACTCATCATCTTGTAAAGTAAAGGTTACGAAATGTTTCCTCAGTCTTGAACAGACATTTTGCAATGACTTAATGATATTGCAATGGGCATTGTTAAAGACAATGTGGGAGGACATGGACTGAGACGTGTGGCATATGGTAGGGACAAGTGGCGGACTGTTATGGAAATGCTAATGAACCTTCGGTTTACATGGAATTTATTTAACTGGCACTGTCTCGAGTATGACTGTTCCATTAAGTGCGTTGGTTGGTCAGCTAGCTAGGTAGTTAGCTAGCTAGTTAGGTAGTTAATTAGTTAGTTAGATGGTTAGTTAGTTTAAATTATGCACAATGACTGGATGTTAACAACAGTTTATATGCCCGTTTTATATTGTTCACAACAGAGGCAGACAGTACAACGTACTAAGCGCCAGAGTGTTTGTGTTCCTGGGAACTCGGTCACAATATTAAAATGCGAATCGAAATCATGGATTTTAATGGGGTACAAAGACTTCTGGCGTAGCGTAAAGTTAAGCCCTCGCTACGTAATTACATCTCAGCCGCATCCAACTTTTATTTTATCAGTAATTAAAATGGCAAAAACTTGCCTTTTATTTTACAGAAGTCACAACTAGCTGGCTACCCAAAGGAAATTAATTAGTACCATTAAGTACCTTTTTAATTAATATTATTATGTAACCGTACATTACCTACAATGTGTTTAACTAGGGACCACAACCTTTGACGTATGCAAGAATGGAGGTATAGCTCCAAGCATTCTTACTTTCAGCAGTAGGTGTATATGAGTTGTTAACTTCGTGAACCGATCCCTGGTTCCATTGAATAGGTAGCCAGGGAACTGGTCTCAACGCCGCGGAAAATATAGGAATCTTTTCCCTGCCTGGAATTTAAAACGTTTCTCTGATCACTAAGCTACAAGTTAAGTCACTATATCAACTAATCAACCCAGACTCCGAAAAAAAAAGACAGATGGACATGGATAACAAAAAATTAATAGATCAGAAATAAATATAAACAAAGGAAGCAACATATGTACAAACGTTTTATTGATGCGCGTTCGGGTAACCATCCCAGCCGTGGAAAAGCAATAAGTATTGCATATTCTGAGTGTGCGTCTGTAGCTTTTGGTATCAAGCATGCAAGGTGCATGCTCCATGTTGTCATCTGTGGCCCGTCTGGCTGCCCCACCTTCTTCCACTTTATCTAATAAACGTCATGATTTTCGACAAAATAAATAGTTATTGAACATAAAACGTGTGATTTGATTTTCTCCAGAAATATGTCTGAAAAATTTCTAATTATGTGAAGAATAGAGCAACATATTATCATACATGTGCATACTTCCTTGTGTAAAGTGCCCGTTGTTCTCCTCATATTTTAATGAAACTTGAATATTCTCGACATATTTTCGAAAAGTATTCAAACATCAAACTTAATGAAAATCCGTCCACTGGGAGCCGAGTTGTTCCATGCGGACTGACGAACAGACAAACATGATGAAGCTGATAGTCGCTTTTCGCAATTTTGCGGACATAAAATGATTTACAAAATTAACAAAATTTGGAATTAGAAGTATATATATATATATATATATTTATATATTTATTTATTTATTTATTTATTTACGTCTATACACAACAATATTCCACAATAGTGAGTAACTACAACTTTCATTTCGAATTTGGAATACCTGAAGGCAGAGGGAATCCCCGAGGCTCCGGACCAGCGCGTTGCAGAATTGCTGAGCGTCGGAGTACGTATTTACGCCCCTGGTGAGAATTTACGCAGCTTTTAAACCTCAAGTACTTTTGCATTCTTTATATGTGTGCAGTATAAATGCAATAAGGGACCCGAGATTCCTCGGTCTGCTTGTACGCATATTTAAAATAAACCAGCTCCATGTCACAGAGGTTTTCTTGAGAAGCTAACAGTCGCTGAGCTTGTCAAGACATTCCAAGATTTTGCCTAACTGCAGGCTCATTGCCGTGTTCACAAGAGCCTTTCGCTTGGCCCAATTCTTTTAAAAATATACTATATTTTATCCTTCCCTCTACGCCAGCGTCTTCCAAGCGAATTAAATGTAATCACACGAAAGAAAGGCAGACCAGTGAAGAAAATATCACACCTAAAGATGTGTACATATAACTTCAAGATTATGGCATGTAGTTTCTCTGTGAATCTTAAACGTCAGTAAGAAGTTCATATACGCTTAGATGTAGCGCTTTGCTGGGATGAGGAGAAACCCAAGTCTGGCACACCATTTTTTTTTAACTTTTGACACCCGTAATTTTAGTGTTGTTTCTTGATTTACGTGTGGGCCCAAAGCCTGGTAAGAACTCCGCAGGGATGCCAAAACGTTGCACATAGCAGAACACGGATGCCAAAGCTACAGTACGCGCAGAATCGGAGGTAGGTGTTGATGTAAAGTGTAGATATGGATGTCCGGAAAACAGGTCACCAAAATTAAATATTTCTACCTCAGAACGGAATATGCACATGCTATATTTACAGTCTAACTGAATGACAAACTCTCACTATTTGAGTACCTCTTACCCCGTAGAATACTAGTGTGAAGAATAGTGTTATTTATTCGTCTCACAAAGTCCTGCAAGATGACAGTGATTGTAGAGAACTGAATTCTCATGTCGACTGAATCATCAAATCAGTGACGATATTTAGATTTTGTTGCGCATAACTAGAAAATCCAGCTTCGCAGATAAGTTGTGGGAAAGGAAAAAGTTGGAATACTGCACATTTAGGCAGTAAATCTCCCTCTGTTTTGTTCTGAAACAAGTAACTTCCAAACACAAGTAATACTGCTAGCCCTGCTAGACAGTTTGTTGATTCGTCAAGTGGTAATGAAAAAGCAAGCTGGATTTAAGTCGCAAGACAGCAGTTGTTTTTCTACATCTGTTGACAAATCGTGAATGCGACGTTTAACAGTATTATTAGAAAACTCAAGGGTTTCAAGTTTCCTTTTTGACTGTATGCCACGCATACAAGTTGCCATTGCCACCGCATATGTTGTAGTTAGGGCTTCTGCAACTATGCACTTCTCCTGCATGTGCAATACGGTAACTCGCCATGTACGAGGCGTTTTCGTTATCGGTTTTTGAACTTTTCATCACAATGTACGGACAGTTTGTTAATGCCTCAAGCTTACGCTTGAAAAATCTAATATATTTTTCCTTATATTCAGGGTGATTAGTACCACGGTGTTTACGAAATTGGCAGGTAACGTAGAACTATACGTATTTGGTAAGACTTTGTTGCACAAGACACTGGGTATCAAGGGCAGTTTCATCACCTGTGTATGTAAACCCCAGAGATAAATAGGAATCATTGTACTTCCGTTTTTACTACTATCTGCAGTTCAAGAAGCTGCGAAAGTGTGGATAGCGACGTAAAACTTTGAGATTCACTTCCAAAGTCCGTTACACCTTTACTTACTGTAGCAGTACTTGGTTTTGTACTTAAACTGCCTCTTTTTAGCCACTGATCCATGACAAATAAAGAGAAAATTAATATTAGTGTTGGAAGTCACAGCTAGAGATTACTTAAATCTGTAACAGGTGCAAAAACGCCAGCTTGTGAATTTAATGCGCATATTTTTCTTTCTGCGCCCACGTGCACCTGCAATTTCATACCAGTAGCATACGTCACGATGATTTGGACTTCGTTGAAATGACTGTCGCTTGCTTCTTGCTTACAGGGACTTTCTTAACTAGATATTTCTAATGGTCGTACGAAATAAACATATCGCCAGTTAAAGACGTTCCGAGATTATTTTTAACAAATCCCTATTCCTTTCGCTAAAAAAATAGGAAAACTTCAAAGTAGCCATTACGGAAATGTATCCACGAGTCCCCTGGGAACTGTTCGCTGATCCATTGGAAGCACACATTAGGAACCACTCATTTAACGGAATGTGAAACGGCTCCGTAATTCTTTGCAGAACTCTTCGATATCAAATTTCAAGAAGATCCATACAGTGGTTATCGCATTTTTAGAAACGTACGGATGGACAAATCGATTTTTGTGGGCACTCCGCCGTGATGCGAACGCACCTAAAATGAAAATGAGAACAAAAAGTCAGAGAAAATGAAAGAGTTGTATCAGTAACCGGAAGTGTAAAAGGGAAGTGTGCCGATCGTTTAAAGTAAGTCTCTTGCATAGTTTTGTGTGTACATTTACAATTCTGCAGGAACATGTTATTAAAATAAAATACGGAAAAAATATAATAAGTTCGTTTCTGTCAGTCATCAAAAAGTTAAAGCAAGGTGCGCTGCTGATCTTCGGCTCTAGAAACAGCTGGACGGTTTGTGCGGCCACATTTATCCTACATTAAAATGTCACAGGGGTCTCAAATTATGACAATGTGAACATGCTTGCAAAATCGAGTTGGTCTTAACTAGCTTAGCGCTTACGCCTTACCTACGCAGCGTCTTTTGAAGAAACCCCTGTACATGAGGATGAAATTTCACATTAAGAGATAGGCTCCTTCTGATGAAGTATACTACAGAGCAAAGTACGGAATGCACGTACGTACAACTTAAGACACGGCGCTTTCGCGTAATGTTTTACCTCCTCGGATGTCTTAAGAAAGTCCGACTCCATTTCACTTCTTTAATGTTGCAGTAGAGCGCGGAAGCATAATTCGAGGTAATCTTACGGCGATGTATGGGGCCTTTGGTACACGCAGTTCACTACATTCCCTTGACATAGTACATGCACTTGGACATCGGATTTATTCTGAACTACAACCACTTCCTTCATGCGGACTGGTCATTTCCTAATTGTGTCTAATGATCAGACGTGGAACGAGATCATCTTTATGCGACGTGACTAAAGCTGTTAGTGCCTCTCCCCGCTCGATTTAGGCGTTCCTTGGTGCGTTTGCACAGTCGCTAAAAGCACCTATACTAACTTCATGTACGCACGTTCTTCCGCCCGCCTGGGTATATCAGCGTGGCTCCCGCTGGACGTATGTCCGCGAAATTTGATGCTGGGGACTTTGAAGAAAACCTGTCTAGAAATTCTCAATTTGGATAAAGTCGCACAAAAATATTGGGCACTTTACATAAAGAACTAAAAAAGTGTCATTGTTGTCGGCGACATTTAATTATCACAAAAGCGCTCTCTTAACTCTTTAACGCCGAACAACTTCTAAAGATGTCGTGCAGTGAGTCCTTTAAATTGCCGAACGACTTATAAAGACATCGCAAACAGTGTGTCGAAGTTTGGAGGAATTTTAAAATATATAGGTAAAATATAGTCAAACACAAATTATTTAATGTTTTTCATTGTTACGATATAGCCTTACATTGCTTCTTTCAATGACATGTTTCGGCCCTAGTTGTGAGCCATCTTCAGGTTGATCACTTTTTTCTTAGCGAAGTAAACCATACAATTAGCAATGCTATTGTTATTGTTATCTACGAGATCTCGTATAACATGTATCAGATTCAAGTAAAACTAATTCCACTGTGTAACTATTGAAATAATTTAGTGGAAATTAATAATTATTGTATATACAATATAAAAGTATAGGGCATTATAATCATGGAGAATGGTGGAGGGTACCGAAATTAGGAAAGTTATTTTCTTTTTAATTGTGTCTTTGGAGTCTTCATTGGTTTATTTTTCGTAGCGGCGTAGTAATAGGTCTATGAAGTTGTAGTTCAGAAGTTTGTTGACCTTATTGTGACGTTACGTATTGGTCGTTGGTAGTTGATGTATGTATGTGTGTGTATATATATATATATATATATATATATATATATATATCATTGTTTAATGTAAGAGATCTGCATTAAGACGTTGATTATGCATTGATGTAGAGTGTTTATCTTGGACATATGATGTAGAGACCTCATCAAGTAAATGGTATGTTTGTTTTATTGCATATTTTTGGAGTATATATTGATTGATATGGGTTATCGTTTGTGTTGAAAAGGAAATCTCTTGAATTTTTGCAGTATTACTTCCCTTTGTGAGTAGAGGAAGTTGATGTACGTGTGTCCATTCCTTGTAGGAGACTGGTTCAAAAATATGCAATAAAACAAACATACCATCTACTTGATGAGGTCTCTACATCATATGTCCAAGATAAACACTGTACATCAATGCATACGCAACGTACTAGTGCAGTTCTCTTCTATTAAACAACGATATATATATATATATATATATATATATATATATATAAACTACCAACGACCAATACGTACCGTCACAGTAAGGTCAACAAAAGTCTGAACTACAACTTCATAGACCTGTTACTACGCCGCTATGAAAAATAAACTAATGAAGACTCCACAGACACAGTTAAAAGAAAATAACTTTCCTAATTTCTGTGCCCCCACTACTCTCCATGATTATAATGCCCTGTACTTTTATATTCTATATATAATAATTATTAATTTCCACTGAATTATTTCAATACTGTTACACAGTGGAACTGATTTTACTTGAATCTGATATATGTTATACGAGATCTCGTAGGTAACAATAACAATAGCATTGTTAGTTGTATGGTTTACCTCGCTAAAAAAAAGTGATCAAACTGAAGACGGCTCACAACTAGGGCCGAAACATGTTGTTGAAAGAAGCCATGTAAGACTACATCTTAAAAATAAAAAGCATTAACCCTTTAACGCCGGAATTAAATCCCTCCGCGCAACGCAGCCTGCCGAGAATTTTTACTGGGGATTTTAAATTTTAATGCTTACGCTTAGAAAAAAAACATACCTCATAGACTTTTCCTTCAAATTTAATTAAATAAAGGTTTGCATTCTGCGTATGAATTGGTTAATCTGGGAAAAAATATTCACCTATTTTTATAATAAATTTAGACCTGTCGATCGCACGCATTATGTGAAATGTGGCGTAAATAGTTCATTATATAATTGTGGTTGCTGCAGAAGGTCTGTGGCACCTTGGATCACTGTTTTATCACGACATACAGAATTCACAAAGAGGGTGATTTACACATTCCCCCCCGCGAAACAGGGCACCACGCAGCGGCCCACGTCACATCTGGCGCAATAATACACGGTGTCCTTTCTTTGGCCTCGAGAACACAGAGGGCAGCGCAGGTGGGTTGATTTCGCTGGCCACTGTTTGTTATGGCGACTCTCGAGTTGCAAAACATTTTTTGCTCCCGCACTTGGTCTTCCAACCAATCTGGGGTTGGGGCAATCTTGGCTCTTTCTCGCTTCCTCAGTAAAATTTCTCACCAGAAGGAGCCTGAAATCTCGGTGGGTTATATTTAGCCCCACATGAAGATAACAGTATCGAACTGTTGAGTATTGCTAACAACTACAACGGTCTGCCTTATTTGGTTTCCTCTATATGACTGGCACAATTTCAGAAACCTGATGCCACCGAGGTATGGACGTCTTCTACAGTGACAGCAAAACAGATCTAAATATACGATGTGACTGCTGTATAAAATTCCCGTTATTCGAGGGTGCCCAAGATGTTTTTAGGCCTGTGTTGCATGTTACTACAACGCAACCCCTACAGATTACCCCAGCACTACAAGAGGCACGTCTATGGGTTCTACTGTAGCTGTAAACATCGATTTTGTGGATATCTCCGAGTGTTGAGCATTAGATTTGTCTGAATTATGTTGGTACAGTACGCCACTGAGAACCTAACTGGCCAACAACTAGAGTTCGCTTCACAGGCCAGTGCTGATATGTCAATCGACAGTGAAAAGTGCAAGCGATAAACAAAGCGAGCAGTGTCTGGACTGTGTTAGTCAGCTAGGACAAAATGCGCAGTTGCTGTGTGTCAACATATAAATTAGGATTTTTGGAGGGGTTAAGGAGGTGGAGTGGGTACATTCTGGCTCCATAAAGAAACCTTGACCTTCAAGGGTTCTAAAGTGTAGCAAGCCACAGCAGTTAACCGTACAGGAGTGAACAAAATTCCTCAAACTTTCAGGTGAGATCCCCGTTGTGTTGTACAGAATCATAAAATATATAGGTAAAATATAGTCAAACACAACTTACTTAACCATTTAAAGCACAGGCCTAATTTTAACGTAACTGCTATCTAATGATGTGTCACAGTAAGCACACTACGTCTCTGTTAACAGGACCAACCGGTTAATGCTGCCGAGGGAAATAATCGCTGTTTTTTCTAAACAATTTATAAAACTCATTGTGAGCCTGAAATGTGCCAGGCCCTAAATTTAAATACTACTACGTCATTTGTCCCGAAGGGTTGAAGGAAAACCGCAGAAAGACTTTGATCAGGGTATCTGATTTGAACCAGGGATGTGTCGAATATGGAGGGAGTCACCAACTGGACGGTGTCATGCTGTACCTAGGCTGAATACTATACATGGGAGGATATTATTAAAATGAATTATTATAGAAAAGCGAATTGGATTAAGTTGGCTCAGGAACTTTTCAGGGACAGTCTGTTTTGAATACGATAATGGAATTTTGGGTTCCGTAACACATGGGGGATTCTTTCATGTTCTGATGGCGGTATCAAATTTGCGTTCTTCTGGGGTACGACGTCGTGTATTTCAGTCTAGAAATAACAGCAAATAAGGCCGGTCCCAGTGGCCTCGCTGTCTAAGGCGCAGATCTGCTGTCGATCGCCTGCTGATATCGTGGCTTCGAATCCCACCGAGGGCATGGATGTTTGTCTGCTGTGTGTGTTCCGTGTTGTGAGGTAGAGGTCTCTGCGGCGAGCTGATCGCTTGTCCAGAGGAGGCCTATCGCCTGTGGCGCGTCGTTGTGTGATCTAGAAACCTCAAAGGAGGAGGAGGCCCTGCCCCTCTTTGGGCCGCAGCACCACAGGAAAATAAATAAATAAAACAGTAAATCCCGAAAGAACAGCAATGAAGTTCTTAATATTTACACACTCTATTCCATAACGGGATTCCCACCATTCATTTGATTTCTATCAAAATAGATTATTATTCAGGCAATTATTATACACATATTAATTGTAATAATGACAATTACAATGATCACATATTAGTATTATTAAGGGTTTGATTGAGGTAAACGGTTCCTCCGAAACTTTCGTACCTGTCTGCTAGACTATACAGAGTAATATCCCACAAGATTGTAGGCTTCTAACAAGATAAGCAATGTACGCATAACATCAGTTGTGGTGCGTTCGCGTAATGTTTATACCTCCTCGGCTATCCCACTAGCTTGACACTCCGCTAATTTCCATAGGGTGCAGATGCACCTTACCATCTATACATATTATATATTACCCTCCGGAGGACACATTTTGATAAGCACAGGCGCAACTTGGCTACTAACATGGGTGGGTGGGGGGCGAAATCGACCTTAAGTAAGAAGAACCTTAATTTACGAAGCAGTCAAGTTAGAAAGGGCGGGAATATCGGTTTTAACTTGTCCTTAATATACATACACCCCTTTCTCCCACTCTCAACCAAATTTCTTTTATTTGCCCCGCTTTAACTCAGTATAAAAAAATTATATGTATTCTTAGGTAGAAAAAATATTGGAGAGCCATTTGCTTCCCTTGGCCCCGCTTAACAAATTAGGACTATGGTGATACGTGTTAAAAAACAGAATGTATCTATTAAAAAATCCCCCCAAAAATCTTCAAGATAAACGCGCTTCAACAAATCTAGAATCTTGATGCATCCCATTACATGAAAATGTATCGTATCTCACCTTCGAAAAACGAAGGAATTTCTTATTTGTTATACAGCAGCAACTGTTACAATTTTAGCAATAATTCACATCTTTTAAATAGAGCTGTATATGGTTCCGACAAGCATTATATCGGACATTAGCATTAAATTATATAAACTCTTATTCTCATTGTAAAATCCGAGATCTCATTTTGTTATGAACTTCGTTGTACTTAAATTTCTGGAAGTATTTTATACAGTGATACCTGATGATGGCCCTAATTACGTCTTTGTCATTAATTGGCGGTTTATGTATTAGTCCCTTACAAGCCTATACTTGACACAGCAGCATGTAAACCCAAAGATCAGAGGGCGTTTTTATGACGATAAAATGTCGCTGGCAAAAATTGAGCGTTTTTAGGTCTCATGTAAGTGCCCGATTTTAAACAAATCTGTGTTTTCTCGACATATTTTCATAAACGTCCCCCCTATCAAACTTCACGGAAATCTGCCCATTCAGAGTCGTGCTGATACACTCGAACAGACGGACGGACTTGAGGAGGGTATGTGTGTGTGTGCACGCGCGTGCGTGTATATATACATATGTAATTGTGTGTGTGTACATATATATATATATAAACTAAATTACCTGTGATATAGTGATTTTGGAGTTTGCAGTTGATGTTTGCAGACGTTGTGGAAAAGCGACTGTCCTTTGCTTGTGTCCAGTAACCAATATACAGGGTGTCCCAGGAGGAATGTGCGAGACTTCGGGAGAGTGTTCCTTATGTTAAACTATACCGATATAACCCAAAACACCTATATCCAAAGTTGAACGGTTACGGAGATAATG
>Ga0209629_10003530_pt1 | contig 11229 bp, 11 predicted proteins | sample TergutCu122P5_FD_187286 | JGI IMG/M metagenome (GOLD analysis project Ga0209629, IMG submission 187286) | Cubitermes ugandensis P5 segment gut microbial communities from Kakamega Forest, Kenya - Cu122 P5 (SPAdes) (version 2) | ecosystem: Host-associated > Arthropoda: Insects > Digestive system...
TTTATTAATGCCCCGGCCGCGGATTTCCCGGCTAAAGATGTTATAGTCTATCTGCACGCTGGGGTTTATATCGACGTACATATAGATTGAAGGGGTATAGTTGCAAAACAAGAACAGCACGGCCACTAAGACCGCCGCGACGGCTGCAATAGAGCGCAAAGGAAGAAGGCGGGCCGAAAACTCAATTTCGAAACCGATTGGTTTGCGTTGATACCCCTTGACGCGGCGGAATTCCGCGTCCGGCGTCATCACAATTACGTCGCCCTTATCCTTTTCAATTATAATGCCGCGCATCGCTGACAGTCTCACCTCCCGGCTGATCAATGTAGCCGCTTAAGTATTGGTAGTCACCTTTTTTAATTAAAACTACCCCTATAATATATTTTCGAGAATTCTCGATCTTTTTTAGGGTTGTTTTTGACAACTCTGCAATTTTTTTCACGGGAAGGTATTTTTTGTTAATAATTGTGCTGACAATATCGCCATCCGACAGAATGGCGTCGATTACACAGCGTATCTCCTCCTTGAGCGCTTTGTGCTTGGGCGACTGAAGGGCGAGCTGCGGCAGGGTGATGCCCCATTTGGCCAATTCATCCTTGAACTGTTCGATTTCCAGCCGCAAATAATCCCGATGCGCCTGCTGCGCGTAGGCTTCCACGGCGGCGGCGCCGGTCGCGACACGCGTATCCTCGTCTTCAAAATCCGTTACAACTTGCTTGTTGGTATAGCGATAGTCTTTCCGCAGTTCGTCTGTGAGCCGGCGGTTGATGATTAAATTGGCGAACGACAAGAAATGACCTTTGCTTTTATCGTAGCTGTTGATAGCCTCGTAAAAAGCGGTCATCGCGACACTGTTCATATCCTCGAATTTATGCGCGTCCCCGTCGTAAACAAACTTACGCACGCAGTTTGCGATAAAAGGCCTGAACAATCTTATTAAACTGTCGCTTTTCTCAACACAATCGGCAGCCGCGATCGCCAGTTCATCCAGCGATTTTGTCTGCGAATTGTCGGTCAGCTCTGCCCCCAATATCCCCAGCCCTTTATTAATACTATGTAAAAAATTTCGCTATTATCATTATATCATATAAATCTACCTTTTGGAAGAGAAATTTTTTACAATTTTATTAATTTTGCAAAAAAATCATGTTTATCCCTTATTTTTCGTATAAAGTTCGATATAAAAAATCAGGCCCCCGAAATTCGGAGGGCCTGATATTGTTTTTATTTTGCCTCGAATTTTTTTCTGTCCGCCCAGAGACCAAGCGCGGGGTTGCTGATATAGTATATCTCCTCGCCGTCCGGCAATGTGTTGAAGCCGTCTTTGAGCGAGGCGACGTTGTACCGCGCGAGGGCTTCCTCTATTGGCATATATTTGAAGCCCGCGCCCTCCACCTCTTCCTTTGTGAGCTTGCCGGCGGCGTAGGTGATGCCGAAGCGCCCGTCGGACGAGCCGTGGATCAGGTGCGCGGCCACGGAGAGGTTCTGCTGCAAGTCCTCCCTCTCCTTGGTGAGCCGGAGGATGTTTTCGCGGCCGATATAGCCGTATTTGCGGATCAGCGCGTCGTTCTGCTTATCCTCGCCGAATTTGCTGACGCCCGGGCCGATGACGACCAACTCGCCGCCGTCCGCGATGGCCATGCGCGTGCGGTAGATGGATTTGTTGCCGAGCCACGTGCTCTTGAACTCCGATTCGTCCAGGTAGACGACCGCCTTTTGCATGGGGCGCTCCATGAATATCAGGTTCTTTTCCTGCGCGAGTTTAACGGCTTCCTCGAAGCGCCCGCGCTCTATGCCGGTGAACAGGCCGTGGATGACGGCTTTGCCCTCCGGGGCGGTGGTGACGGTCAGCACGTAGAGCAGCGGCAGGTCTTTGATAAAATGCTCCTGCGCGTAATCGAACACGCGGCGGACGGGCGTCGCGTCCTTGCCCATCATGCGCTCCATGCCGTAGAACGCGCCCAGCATGTGCGAGGTGTTGATCATGCTGCTGCCGCCGCAGCCGACGAACAGGTTTTTCGAGTAGTTGGCCATGCCCACGACCTCGTGCGGGACGACCTGGCCTATCGAGATGATCAGGTCATACGATTTATCGAGGATGCGTTTGTTCAGCTCGACGTCTATCGGGGTGTCCATAATGCCCTCGGAGACTTCTTTGACAAAGGAACCCGGCACCTCGCCCAGCTTGACGATATCGTTGCGCCAGTCGTGCACGATCAGCGCGGAGTACGGGACGCGCGGGCCGAAGAACTCCGCGCATTCCTTCTCCGTCATGGGTTCGTGCGTGCCCAGGGCCGGCAGGATGTCTATATGGCAAGTGTCTTTGAGCATATCGTACAAAATGGCCGTGATTTTGCCCGCGCCGGAATGAAAACGCGTGAAATCCGGCGGTATCAGCAGCAGTTTCTTCACCGGCTTGCCGAAACCCGCGAGCGCGGACTGCATGGCGGCCTTCAGCTCGGCGTCGCTGATGCCGGCCGCGGCGTTGGAGATTATGGTTTGTTCGAACATAGAATCCCATCCTTAGAGAGTAGTACGATGTATAATCTAAATCTTTACAAATTCCGCTGGATTGCTTCGCCCGTATACGTATCAGTATACGAAGCACCATTGGGCTCGCAATGACGGTAGGAAAGGCGTGTAGCTGCTTGCAGCCACGTCATTGCGAGGGCAAATGACTTGACGGCCCACGCTCGTATCTGCCCGAAGCAATCCAGTTCACGCATGTAAGTTGCAGTTCTTTATGCAGGCAAAGTGTAAAGTTTTAGATGTTACGTGGTAGTAATTACTCCGGCGTATCCTCTTTTTTACTCAGCATTTTGACAATAACGGCGTCCTCGTCGTACAATCTTAAGAATTTCTCCTTTATTTCCTCTATGCTGTTAGAATCGGCAATAATTGTGGCGATTGCCCTGGCAAAAGCCTTGTCCCCATACAATGGCATTGATTCACCTCCTGCATCCGGCTCAACCATTGATATCACCTCGTTTTTTATCTAACCTCTAACCTCTTCTTTTTTCTAACCTCTATACGGTATACGTCGTCGCCGAGGTATTCCCGCCGCGGCCCGTCCAGTTGGTGTGGAAGAATTCGCCGCGCGGGCGGTCGACGCGCTCATACGTATGCGCGCCGAAGTAATCGCGCTGCGCCTGGAGCAGGTTGGCCGGCAGGCGCTCGCTGCGGTAGCCGTCGAAATAGCAGAGGGCCGTCGTAAACGCGGGCACGGGCACGCCGCCCAGCAGCGCCTGCGCGCAGACGTTGCGCCAGTTGGCCTGCGCGTCCTCCACCTTCTCTTTGAAGAACGGGTCCAGCAGCAGGTTCGAAAGCTCGTGGTCCTTATCGAACGCCTCTTTGATTTTGCCGAGGAACACCGAACGGATGATGCAGCCGCCGCGCCACATCAGCGCGATGCCGCCGTAGTTCAGGTTCCAGTTGTAGGTTTTGGCCGCGGAGCGCATCAGCGAGTAGCCCTGCGCGTAGGAGACGATTTTGGAGGCGTACAGCGCCTTTTCTATATCCCCGATAAACGCCTGCTTATCGCCGGTAAACGCCGGTTTCGGGCCTTTTATCAACCCGGAGGCGGCCACGCGCTCCTCTTTCATCGCGGACAGGCAGCGGGAGAACACGGCCTCGCCGATCAGCGTCAGCGGGATACCCTCGTCCAGCGCGGCGACGGCCGTCCACTTGCCGGTGCCCTTCTGCCCGGCGGTGTCGAGGATCATGTCGATCAGCGGCTGGCCGTTGTCGTCCTTGTGCGCGAGGATATCGCGCGTGATCTCTATAAGATAGCTGTCCAGTTCGCCCTTGTTCCATTCGGCGAACACTTCGTGCATTTCGTCCGCGGACATGCCCAGCAGGTCTTTCATCAGCTGGTACGCCTCGCAGATCAGCTGCATGTCGCCGTATTCGATGCCGTTGTGCACCATCTTGGTGAAATGGCCCGCGCCGTCCTCGCCGACCCATTCGCAGCAGGGGCTGCCGTCAGCTACCTTAGCGGCGATGGCCTGCAATATCGGTTTGACGTGCGGCCAGGCCGCGGGCGAGCCGCCGGGCATGATGCTCGGGCCGAGCAGAGCGCCTTCCTCGCCGCCGGAGACGCCCGTTCCGATATACAGCAGGCCCTTTTCCTCGACGTATCTGGTTCTGCGGATGGTGTCCGGGAAATGCGAGTTGCCGCCGTCGATGATGATATCGCCGGGTTCGAGGTGCGGGAGCAGCAGCTCGATAAAATCATCCACGGGCTGCCCGGCCTTGACCATCAGCATGACCTTGCGGGGCTTCGCCAGCGCGTCCGCGAGCTCCGCCAGGCTGAACGCGCCGATGATGTTCTTTCCCTTCGCGCGCCCTTCGATGAAGCTCGTCACCTTATCGGCGGTTCTGTTGTAAACGGCCACGGTGAAGCCCTTGCTCTCCATGTTCATGACGAGGTTCTCGCCCATGACCGCCAGGCCGACCAGGCCTATATCTGCTTTTTTCATACGCTTATTGCTCCAATTCTATTATTCTTCTTTGTTCTTTTCGGTCAGCATTTCGACGATTATTCCATCCTCGTTATACAGCTGCAAAAATGTCGCGCGGGCAATTTCTATGGTCTTTGAATCCCTTAATATGGCCGCGATTGCTCTGGCAAAGGCCTTATCATCATATAACGGCATTTTATTATCCTCCTTAATTTACCTTTTAACCCTGGCGTTCCCCTGCCAAATGCTCCAGACCTGCTCTTCATCCGCGGGCTGGGCGTAGTCCTCCAGCGTGGTCACGGCCAGCGCGCCGGCGGCCCAGCCGAACTGGAGCCATTTCTCCGGCTCCCAACCTTTGAGGATGCCGTAAAGCAGGCCGCCGACGAAGCCGTCGCCGCCGCCGATGCGGTCGAGTACGCCTATTTCCCTAGGTTCGATGACGTTCCAGTCCTCGCCCTCCAGCATGATCGCGCCCCACATATGGCGGTTGACGCTGATGGCCTGGCGCAGGGTGGTCGCGTAGACGGAGGCGTTGGGGTAGCGCTTCTTGACGTTCTGTATCATGCCCTTGAAGCTTTCGATCTTGGAGCCGAGGTCTTTGCCGCCGGATTCCGGCCCTTCTATGCCGAGCGCCAGCTGGAAATCCTCCTCGTTGCCGACGAGGATATCCGCGACGGCCGCGATCTGGCTGAAAATGTCGGAAAGCTCGGCCTCGCGGCCCTCCCAGAAGGATGCGCGGTAGTTCAGGTCAAACGCGACGGCCGTGCCGTATTTCTTGGCGGCCTTGGCCAGCTCCAGGCAGAATACGCCGGTTTCATGCGAAAGCGCGCCGATAAGCCCGGAGAGATGCAGTATCCGCACGCCCTCCTGCCCGAAGATGCGCTCCAGGTCGAAATCCCTGACGTTCAGCGTCCGGCCGACTTCCCCGGCGCGGTCGTTATGCACGCGGGGGCCGCGGGTTCCGTAGCCGCTGTCGCCGATATTGAACTGGTGGCGGTAGCCCCAGGGGCCGCCCTGCGGCACGTCAACGCCTTCGTAATCCATATGGCGGCTCTTCAAATTGTTCTTGATCATCGCGGCGATGGGGCTGTCCTTGACAAAGGTGGTCAGCACCTTAACCGGCAGGCCCAGATAGGACACGACGCTGGCGACGTTGGTTTCCGCGCTGGTCGTCTGCATGTAGAACATGCTGCTGGAATGCACCGGCGCGCCGTTCAGCGGGCAGATGCGCACGCCGATGCTCGTCGGCACGACGAGGGAGTACTTGCAGTCGGTTTTTAATTTGATACTCATAGAACACCTCATTTATCTTCTTCATCAAAAGGTTTAACGATTACGCCCTCGGCGTTTGCCATTTCCACAATGTGCTCGTAGACTTCCTCGGCGCTTTTGCATTTTTTGGTGATGGCCGCCAGCGCTATCAGAATGACCTTAGTTTCGTAACTCATAACGCACAGCCCTCTTTAAATTGCCAATATTTTGTTTGCATCAAGAGCAGCCGCTTTACGCGTGAGGCTAGATTGCTTCGGGCATTTTTGCTTTCGGGGACGGAAGCCATCCGCCCTCGCAATGACGTGGCGGGGGCATCGCGCTCAGCGAGCGTCATCGCCGGTTTTACACCAGTAACTATCTAGCCTCTAGCCTCTTCTTTTTTCTAGCCTCTAGTTCATAAATACTTCTTCAGCGTATTCCTCACCGGGTTCTCGCCCTCCAGCATCTCCGCGAAATAGCCCTCGGTCTTTTCGCCCAGGCCGCATTCGTACAGGTTCAGCCCGAAGATGGCCGGATTTGAGAGGATGGGCGCGGCTTTTTCATGCAGGTTGTCTTTGGTCACACCGGCGATTTGCCGCGTCAGCTCGGCCAGCATGGGGTCGGGGCTTTGTTCGAACGGCTTGCCGTCGTCGCCGATGCCGGTCAGGTATTTGAGCCAGCCCGCGAACATAAGCGGGATATATTTGAGGGAGGCGGTGTCCATGCCCTTCGCCCTGTAGGCTTTCAGCGTCTCGCCGAAGCGCACGGGTATCTTCTGCGAGGTGTCGCAGGCGATGCGCTGGGGCGTGTCCGGCACAAACACGTTGGGGAAGCGCACGTTAATGCACTCGTCGATGAAAGCCTTGGGCGAGATGATGCCGGGGTCGACGACGACGGGCAGCCCCTCGTCGTAGCCTATGCGCGCGATCAGTTTGGGCAGTTCGGGGTCTTTCATCTCGGCCGAAATGGACGTGTAGCCCAGCAGGCAGCCGTAGACCGCCAGCGTGGTGTGCAGCGGGTTCAGGCAGGTGCAGACCTTCATCTTCTCGACCTTATCCACCGTTTCGCGCGCGGTAAAGATAGCGCCGGCCTTGTCCAGCGGCGGCCTGCCGTTGGTGAACGCGTCCTCGATGACGAGGTAGCCCGTCTCCTCCGAATTGACGAAGGCGGCGGTGTACGTGCTTTTGCCCGTCACGATGATGCCGCAGTCCTCCAGGCCGTCGGCGGCGAGCATGTCCCGCACAGTTTCCGAGGGGCGCGGCGTGATTTTGTCTATCATGGATATCGGGAAGGCGACCTTTTTCGGGTCGCTGATATATTGCAGGAAGCCCTCCTCGACTTTGCCCGCTTTTAGCCATTCGCCGGCGATGGCCCTGACCGCGTCGGCCAATTTATCGCCGTTGTGGGAGCAGTTGTCCAGGCTGACCAATGTGATGGGGGCGGCGCCTTTTTGCCAGCGCGCGTATAAAAGCCCCGCGACAATGCCCATAAGGCCGGCGGCCCGGCCCGGCCCGGCCTCGATATCGGCCCGGATAAACGGGAAGAACGCGCCGTCGCCGCCCCTGACCTGGTAGCCCTTCTCCGTGATGGTGAAGCTGGCCATTTGCAAGCAGGGGTTTTCGAAGATTTTGGTGACGTCCGCGGCGTTTTTGCTCCAGGCGAACGCGTCCGTCACGCTGGCAATGATGTTTTTCTCCATGCCGCCGCTGGCTTTCAGCGTGACGCCGATGGTCAGGCCGTCGTACTTGTCGCTGACCTTGGTTATGCATTCCTCGTCAAAGCACTCGCAGCCGATTATGCCGCTCTGCTGCAAGCCGTTATCCAGCAAGGTCTGCTGCATCATCGCGGGGAATATGCGGAAGATGTTGCCCACGCCGAAATGCAGCCAGACGGGGTTTTCGAGCGTGTTTTCACGGACCGCCGCGACGTCGAAGGCGGGGGTTTTATAGCCTTTTTGCGCCCAAAAATCGTTATTGAGGGTTGAAAGCGATAGTTTCATATCCGGCCTCCTTTATGATAAGTGCCTGCCGATGTGTTTCTCCAGCGCGGCGCAGTACTCGTCCTCGTTCTGTTCGAGTATATAATAAATATCATCCCTGAACACGTACTTGCCGTCTTTCTTCGCGGAAAGAATCAGCCCGTACGTGACGTGCAGCACCTGGCGGGAATCGGGCTGGTCGAGCAGTTTCGTCAGCTCGGCGTCGGGGATGCTGTCGATATCCGGGATATTGGCGACATTTTCCGTTATATGGTAGTATTTCTTGGCCTCACTTAAATTAGCCAGCGCGAACTTCGATATTTTCCGGAAAATATCGGGAGATTTCTTCGCGATTACGCGCAGGCCCTCCAGCCAGTTGGTCCCGGCGGTTTTCAGGTGATACACGCCGGCGGATTCCTCGCGGATAATCGGGAACACCATGAATTTATCGCTGCCGGAGTGCACGCTGATTTTATAGCCGAAATGCTTGGCTATCTTGGCGTGCAGAGCGAACTCCTTGCGGAATTCGTCCACGTCGCCGATATAGTCAATGCCCTTCTGAAATTCGCCGCAGAACCTGGGCGCGAGGCTCACGCACTCCACGCCGCGCTTCACGAGCTCATGCGCGACAAAGAAATGCTGCGCGGGGGAGGTGGTGGAGAGTGTCTCGTCGATGGACATCTCAAAATCCACGGGCCGCCCGCATTTGGCCAGGATATCGTTGTAGATCCTGTCCGTGTGGTCGATAGCGCCTTTGTATATCAGCACAATCCGCTCTAGCTCGGGCTCCGTGAACGAAATCTCTGTGCCCGGCTCGATTGCGAACGTTTTATTCAGGTACTCGGCCTCGTAAGCCGCCCGCTGATCCGCCGGCAGCCTGGCGTAGAGCGCGCTGACCTCGGCGTCGCTCATCGGCGCGACGTCGTTGCGGATATGCTCGGAGCAGTCCAGCGTGATCATCGTATAGCCGCATTCCAGCGCCATGTGGACTTCGGCGGCCGTTTTCAGGTGGTCGCCGTCGCCGCCCCAGCCCTTCCGGTAGTTTTCCTGAAACACGGCCCAGGTCGCCGCGTCCATCACGTCGTCATAAGTCCGGCCGGTCAGGTTCAATTCGCGGATTGACTGCTGCGCCAGAACGGGGAACACGTCCATATCTTTGACCAGGCGGATATGGCCCGGCGAGGCCAGGCCCAGCCTGTCCCCCAGGCCGACGGTGAGCGGCCGGCCCTTGTGGTTCGAGGGGGCGGCGAACGGAAACAATTCCCTTATCATTTTGGCGTTGACGTGGTTCAGCCGGCAAACCTTGGCCGGCACGCCGTCGATCACCGTCTCGACGCCCAGGAACTTGTCGTAGACGTCGCCTTTGCCGCTGACTATCAGCGATTTTTCACCGTCCGAAACGGCGATGTAAAGCGCGGAGCCGCCGAGGGACTGTTTGGAGCTTTCGTATACTCTGTTTAACATGTTGTTCTCCCTTCGTATTTTTCTTTGCTATCCCGTCACGTTTGCCGCGTGGGGCGCTTTTTCGCGGGCGTTTTCAATAAGTTCAAAGCCGTATTTTTTCGCGGACGCTTCGCCGCTTTTGCGGTAATACTCGGTGAGCTCAAACGGGGTCATGTCTTTCGTTTTCTCATAAATCTGCAACCGTATCCGGTCGATTTCCCGCTCGATAGTATCATCATTCTTCGCCATTTTAACGTTTGGTTCTTCCTTTGCGTTTTCAATATGCAGGCGTAGGGCAGGGCTTTGCTCTTGCCGCTTGCCCTCGCAATGACGTGGCCGAATGGCTGCCGGCGCGGCGGGAGCAGAGCCCCCGCCCTACGGCGGCGTGGTTCAGTAGCACGTAACCGGCGTTACGCCTTCGCAACGCGGCGCGATGTGGGCATCGCGCCCTACACCGCCGTGATTGCGGCCCCGTATCAAGTCCGGGGTGACGCCCGCAATCTCGCGCGATTCCGAATTAATCCGCGCCGGCCTTTTTCTGGTTTCGCTTTGCTAACCTGTCATTCACCAGGGCGACGTTTTCCTCGCCGACGATGACCTCTACGGCGTCAATGGCTTCATCCAGGCTTTCAGAACTTTTGATCTGATATAGAATGGCCCTGCAAAGCTTGTCGACACCCCCACTCATAGTTTTCCTCCCGTTTGTTTTATTATCAAAACCCAAAATACCGCTTAGCGTTGTTATAACTGATTCCCTCGATAATCTCCTTCAGCGCGTCCCTGTCATACGGGTATTCGCCGTTCTCCACCCAGCCGCCGATCAGATCGCACAGGATGCGGCGGAAATAGTCGTGCCGCGCGTAGGAGAGGAAGCTGCGCGAATCCGTCAGCATACCGACGAAATTGCCGAGGATGGACTGGTTCGCGAGGGACGTCATCTGGTTGATCATGCCGACCTTGCTGTCGTTGAACCACCACGCGGAGCCCTGCTGTATCTTGCCCGGCACCTCCGCGGACTGGAAACAGCCGATGATCGAGCCGATTATCGCGTCGTCGTTGGGGTTTAGCGAGAAGATCATCGTCTTGGGCAGCCCGCCCTGCATGTGCAGCGCGTTGAGGCAGGCGGCCGTCTGGACGGCGGAGGCGGCGCCGTTCATGCAGTCGAAGCCGGTGTCCGGGCCCAGCTTTTCGAACATGGGGGTGTTGGCGTTGCGATTCGCGCCGTAGTGCAGTTCCATGACCCAGCCGCGTTTGGCGTATTCCCAGGAGAGGTACCGGAGCACGGCGAACTTGTATTGATCCGTCTCCAGCGGGGTAACCTTGCCTCCCGCCAGGCGTTTTTTGAGGATCGCGTCCACTTCCTCGGGGGCGGCCGGGGCGTAGACAATGGCGTTCAGGCCGTGGTCGGTGGCGGCGCAGCCGTTTTCCGCGAAGAAATCCAGGCGGGCCTTGAGCGCCCGGAGCACGTCTTCAAAGCAGGCGATCTTCATCCCGGAGACTTCGGCGAGCTGGCCGATATAACCGGCGAAGCCGTCCAGCTCGATATTCATTGCCTTGTCCGGCCGCCAGGCGGGCAGCACCCTTGTCCCGAACGACGCGTCCGCCTTGATGGCCCTGTGCCATTCCAGGCTGTCTACAGGGTCGTCCGTGGTGCAGATGGTCTTGACGTTGGACATCTGGATGATCTTGCGGACGCTCAGGTCTTTCAGGACGGCGTTGCATTTTTCCCAGACTTCCGGCGCGGTCTTCTCATTCAGCACGCCGCCGCAGCCGAAGTACTGCCGGAGTTCCAGGTGTGTCCAGTGGTACAGCGGATTGCCGATCGCCGCGGTCAGCGTTTTGGCCCAGGCCAAAAAGCGGTCATAATCGGAGGCGTCGCCTGTGATATACTTCTCGTCGATTCCGTTCGAGCGCATCGCGCGCCATTTGTAATGGTCCCCGTAGAGCCACGCCTGCGTGATGTTATCGAATTTCTTGTCCTCCGCGATCTCGCGCGGGCTGATGTGGCAGTGGAAGTCGATGATCGGCATGTGCTCCGCGAAGTCGTGGTAGAGCGCCTTCGCCGTCTCATTCGTGAGCATGAATTCCCTGTCCATA
>Ga0209629_10003531_pt1 | contig 11224 bp, 5 predicted proteins | sample TergutCu122P5_FD_187286 | JGI IMG/M metagenome (GOLD analysis project Ga0209629, IMG submission 187286) | Cubitermes ugandensis P5 segment gut microbial communities from Kakamega Forest, Kenya - Cu122 P5 (SPAdes) (version 2) | ecosystem: Host-associated > Arthropoda: Insects > Digestive system >...
TTGGGAACAATCATCATCAGGATAATAATTGAAAGGAATAGAAATCGGTAATCCTTTATTCAAATCGCGTACATATTCATCATGAAGCGTGTTAGGTGCATATTCCGAATGTCCGGTAATAAAAAATTCGCTTCTGTCGCGCGACATTGCCATATAGACGCCGGCCTCTTTGCTTTCGGAAAGGAGCAGTAGCTCAGGCACTTTCAAAATCTCTTCCCGATATATATCTGTATGACGACTGTGGGGCACAAAAAATTCATCGTCAAAACCGCGAAAAATCGGAAGATAAGGCTCGTTCATTGTATGCAAAAAGACGCCAAACATTTTGGCCGGCAAGGTATACTTGGGAACGCCATAGAAATGATACATGGCAGCCTGTGCCGCCCAGCAAATATAGATTGTTGATCTCACATTTGCGCGCGCCCAGTCAAATATTCCGGTCAGTTCATCCCAATACGTCACATCCTGAAAATCTAATTTCTCAACCGGAGCGCCTGTAATAATCATGCCATCATAATGCCTGTCTTTCAGTTCATCAAGGTTTTTGTAGAATTGCTCGATATGTGCGGCCGGCGTATTTTTTGATTGATGGTTTTTGATTTTCATCCAATCAACTTCGATGTGAAGCGGCGAATTGCTCAATAGCCGGATGATATCTGTTTCAGTCTTGATTTTCAGCGGCATAAGGTTTAAGACGACCAGCCGAAGTGGACGATCGCGCAGCCCTGAATCGAATGAAGCATCCATCACAAAGAGATTCTCCTGCTTCAAGAGTTCGATGGCAGGAAAATTTGCGGCTAATTTTAATGGCATAGGCTATTTTAACAGTTCGTCAATTTTATTGCACATCTCCGCAAATTCCTTTTCATCGTAAAGCCGCGTGAGCATCACGATGCGTCCTGTCCGGTCAATAATCACATTACGTGTGATACCGGCTTGACGGTCAGCGTACAAGGCAAAGAAATCAGCGCCGGGGTCAAGCGCCAGCGGATATGTAATTCCTGTCTGCTGAGCAAACGCTTTCACTGTTTCCAACGGCTCATCGCGGTCGATTCCAAACAGCGCAAAATTCGGATTATTCTTATGTTTCTGCCATATATCGCGTTCGATAAAAGGCATTTCCTTGCGACAGACGCTACACCAGCTTGCCGTAAATTGCAGCATCACAACACTTCCGCGCAACTCAGACAGTTTCTTGACATTTCCGCTTGTCGTCGTAATTGTGAAATCAGGCGCCATATCGCCTACTTTGACAATATAGCCCCGGTCGTCGATGGCTGTTTGTGCAGCAACCGAGTCGGAGGATGCTTGCATCGCTTTCGTATCGCCGGCTTTGTTTCCGCCGGCACAGGCATAGATCAACAAGCTGATAACCATCACTGAAATACTGATAAAACTCTTCATTCCTCTAATCATTTATTCGTTTAATTCGGGATACAAAGATAAAAGATTCTTGTCAAAATAAGTACACATGATGAAATATTTATTATTTTTGTGCTTTATAACTATGCTATAAAACAGTTGTGATTGAACAAGAAAAAGATGAACTCGAACTAACTGCGGGTATATCAGATGTTTGGAGAATTTTGACGGTTCAGGATCGTCAAATCATTCGCACCAATGCCAGGATTCAGCATTTCAAAAAGAACGAAATGATATACAGTGAAGGAGATGTGGCAACAAATATGATGTGCTTGCTGAAGGGCAAAGTGAAGATTACGAAAAGTGGAGTGGGAGGGCGCAGCCAAATCATTCGCATGATCAAGCCTATCCAATACTTTGCTTACCGGGCTTATTTTGCACGCGAACCTTATCTTACAAATGCCACCGCTTTCGAAGCCTCTCAAGTATGTATTATTCCCATGACAGTCGTTGAATCTTTGGTTCGTTCCAATACCAAGTTAGCCATGTATTTAATTCGTCAGCTTTCTGTTGACCTTGGGGTGGCGGATGCAAGGACGGTCAACCTGACGCAAAAACATATTCGCGGACGATTGGCTGAGTCATTATTGTTCTTGAAAGACAGCTACGGGTTGGAAGAGGATGGCGCCACGCTAAGTCTTTATCTTTCACGTGACGATTTGGCCAGCCTATCCAATATGACCACATCTAATGCCATCCGCACGCTATCTAATTTTGTATCAGAGCATATCATCGCTCTTGACGGGCGAAAAGTCAAAATCATCAATGAAGAACTCCTTCGCAAAGTAAGCAGGATGGGGTAATCTTTTCAGTGAACAATGAATAATGAACAGTGAATAATGAATGAGAGGAACGAAATACTTTCGCGCCAATTCATTGTAAAAATCACAAAGATTCCAAATTAAGCGGGTTAATGATATTTTTGCCTTCTGCCGTGTAGAGATAGGCGATACGGTCGGCATAACGCTCCTCGATCTTCCCGCGAACGATTTTCATCGTTGCGTTGAGCAGCAGATTTTGTTCTGTAAATGCTTCGGGGAGTACTGCAATTGCTGTGGGCAACCAACGTTCGGGAAATTCACCGGCATACATACCATTTCCTTTGTAGTCGTTGATGATTTCCTGTATTTTCGTCAAAGCCAGCTCTTTAGCTTCCTGCGAATCCCATCCTAAACCCGGTTTTATCTGTTCCACATACCGTTTCAACTGCTCTTTATCGGGAACCACCAACGCAACCGTATAAGGGTTTTGATTGTTATGCAGCATCATCTGCTCAATATAGATGGATTTGTCACAGATACCTTCTTCAATGCCTTCCGGACTGTATTTTTCTCCATCACTGCTGATTAGCAGGCTTTTGAAGCGTCCCAACACATACAGAAAACCGTCTTTGTCCATATAACCCATATCGCCTGTATACAACCAGCCATCGATCACAGTCTGCCGCGTCGCCTCCGGATTTTTCCAATAGCCAAGCATCACATTTTCACCTTTTACCACAATTTCACCTTTCTCGCCAAGCGGAAGCTCACGGCCTTCGGTATCGCAGATTTTCAGTTCAAGATCGGTAACCAGCACGCCGGAAGAACCTAACTTGTGTCTTTTCAAACCGTTGGCAGAAATGATGGGTGTGGCTTCAGAAAGACCGTAGCCCTGAAACATCGGAATGCCGATGGCATAAAAAAAGCGCTGTAACTCAATATCCAGCAGGGCGCCTCCGCCAATAAAGAAACGTAATTTACCACCCATTGCCTGACGTACTTTTGAAAACAAAAGTTTGTCGTAGAGCGATAGCATCAGTTTCTTACCTATATGCCCGCCTTTGTTATATCCTTCTTTATTATAGGAATATGCAACTTTCAAGGCATGGTTGAAGAGTTTTTCGGTCGTTTTGCCTTTTTTACGGATGGAATTTTCGATATTTTTGCGGAAATTTTTCGCCAAAGCCGGAACGCTCATGATGACGGTCGGTTTAAATTCTCCGATGTTTAACGGGATGTTTTTCAGCGATTCATTTTGCGTTTTCCCTGCCTGAACAGTCGCTACATTTGCTCCGTAATACATAAATGCGTAAAAACCTGCCACATGACCGAAACAGTGGTCTAATGGGATGATTATCAGATTACTGTCTTTTGGCTCGATGTCAATCAGCGAGACGGCCTGCTCGACATTGGCAGTATAGTTGCGATGCGAGAGCATCACACCCTTAGGGTCGGCAGTGGTGCCGGACGTATAGGTGATGGTAGCCAAGTCATTATTCTGGACAGCCTGGCTTCTGGCAATCAGTTCTTCCCTGCCGGTTTTCAGGTACTCATCGCCGGCAGCAAACAAGTTGCCGATCCAGACTTCTTTTTCTTCATACGTTTCCTGTTCGTCAAAAACAAATATTTTTTCTACCAAAGGAAGCGACTGACTGATCCGTCTGATTTTCTTCAGTTGCTTGCCTGAAACAATCACAAAACGCGATTCGGAATGTTGAATCCTGAATATCAAATCATTACTTTCCTCTAATTTAATCGAAAGCGGTACATTGGCAGCGCCGGTGTACAAAATCCCTAACTCGCCGATAATCCAATCGTTACGCCCTTCCGACAGCAAGGCTATTTTATCGTGCGGCTGAACGCCTGCCTGTATTAAACTGGCCGCCAGGCGATATACCTGTTCTTTGACCTGATTAAATGTCATCGGTTCAAATACTGTCGTCTTTTTTTCCCAGAGAAATGTGTTGTCTCCAAATTTGGCTACACTCCTCTCAAACAAATCAATAATCGTATTTTTCATCTGTTTTATAATTATGCAATTTATTGTATTATAATTATTTAGCTTTGTATTATTTTGCCAAAAATCTTACGGGCATTTTTATTTACTCAAAATTTTAAATGATATTCACACTTCCTGCCGGTGCAAGTTCGTAACTCATATCTTCGTTTTGATTGATAAGTCACAGATTACAAATCCGCACCGGTGAATCGATAACTTTCCGCATCAGGTATTTCCACGATGGACCCATAACGATGATATTCGTAAGTGACGTTTTGCTCCTTCACATAATGCAACAGCTCCAATCTCCCTTCATTCAGCACTTTAGATAAAGCGACATACGTATGATGTTCAGCCGCTTTTTCAAATATCCTGCTGTCCACGTCAGGCGAAATCACACGTATTCTTTCATATAGACAAATGGAATTGAGAAATTGGTTGAGCGATTGTTCCAGCACAATACAATGGAGCGATTTGAGTTCTTCTATGTATTTATAATCGCTTTCCACGCTGATTGTCAACGGAGTCTTGACAGCGTGAGCGGCCTGACTTACCTTTACAATATCCTGAAAATCATCGTTTTCAAATACCCTGAGCGCCATGTTTTTCAACGGGAGATAGCGGAAAACGTTCAGTTCACCAAATATATGGTTGACGTCGCGTGCCTTTAGAAATTCCTTTTTAGCGATTTCATCGTAGTTATTTGTGCCACTCGTTGCATCATCAATATTCACAAAGCAACTGACATAGTTGACGCCACCGGCCTTGATCCCGCCTCCGAAGGCCGACAGTTTCATCCCGCCAAAAGGCTGACGATTAACAATGGCGCCTGTGATTCCGCGATTGATATACAAGTTACCGGCTTCGACATAGTCGCGCCAGTATTTTTGTTCGGCATCATCTAATGAATGTAGCCCGGACGTCAGCCCATAGTCAAGCGAATTGACTAAATCGACAGCTTCACGGAACGAATCGACACGTACAACAGCCAGCACCGGAGCAAACAGTTCGGTACGGAAGATATATGCGCCCGGTTTGACGCCCCAAAGAATGGCGGGTCTGAGAATATATTGTTGTGTATCAACAAATTCAGGCTTTACAAGCCATTCCTGTCCGGGTTCAAGCTGTCCAAATACATGATTCAGTTTGTCATTTTTATTTAAAACCATCGACCCGACACTCGTTTCTATGTCCCAGATATAACCTGTTTTGAGATTTAATGCTGCCTCTTTTAGCTGCTGTTTGAAAGACGGATCATCATAAATATCTTTTTCGACAAGCAACAGCGAACAGGCCGAACACTTCTGACCTGCGTTGCTAAATGCTGATTTCATCACGTCTGCAATGGCTTTTCCTCTGTCTCCCAGGCTTGTAAGGATGATGGCATTTTTGCCGCCGGTTTCGGCCGAGAGTGGGGTAGTGGGGTTGCTCTGCTGAATCTGTCGGGCTGTATCCGTACCTCCTGTGAAGATGATATGATGTACTAAAGGCGACGCAGTCAGCAGGTTTAATGACGCGGAGCCGTCGCAGATCACTACTTGCAACGCATCTTTCGGCACACCGGCTTCCCAAAAACACTTGGCAAACGCCCACGCGATTGGAGCAGCAACAGTTGCAGGCTTCAGGATCACACGATTGCCGCCGCTCAAAGCGGCTGTGACACCACCGCACGGGATGGCAAACGGGAAGTTCCAGGGAGATATTACAACAACCACTCCTTTGGGCGAAATGTTGATGGATTTCATATTTGTGAACGATTCCATCGTAAGCGGATAGAAACGACAGAAGTCGACGCCTTCGCTTATCTCAATATCTGCTTCGGTGATGGTTTTGCCTGTCACGGCGCACATCACCCCAATCATATCGCCCCGTCGATCAGCGATCAGGTCGGCCACACGGTGCAGGATCTCTTTGCGTTGAGCCATAGGGGTTAACGCCCAGCCCGACTTGTCTTCGTATGCTGTTGCAAGTATCTTTTCGATATCCCCTATGGCGGCTTTACACATTTCAAAAACACAGATTTCAGCCTGTTGCTGGTTTCGGTCGATGTAACGTTGCCGTTTTGCGGTGATCGCAGTCTCATCACCAATCTGTAACGGGATAATCTCAGGCGAATGGCCTTCCGGTTTTTTCCATTTGGCTACGATACTTTCAGCCCATAACTTGTTGGCTGTCACATCAAAATCCGTATCCGGTTCATTATGAAAAGTATCCAGTGTTCCTTGCTTTGGATAAGGTTTATTTCGATCCTGCACACGTACAACCCTACATTCAACCTCATCTTTCAGTTCCATTGCCTGCACAAACTGTTTGTACAGAAAATCCCACTGGGGCGTATCAGGTTTTAAATTAAACGAATACGAAAGGAAATTGTCTTTACTCGTATTTTCGTCCAAGCGGCGAACAAGGTATGAGATGGCATTCATAAAGTTCTTCTCATTCACGATGGGTGTGTATAAAATAACCTGATTTCCAAGTTTTTGCATCGCCCGGCATAAATGGTTGGCCATGCCTTCAAGCATTTCATAAGAAACATATTCTTCTACACCGGTTTGCTGGCTGACACAGTGTGCATAAGCAATTGTATAGAGATTGTGCGAAGCCACGCCAACATGCAGCGCCTGAGCATTTTCTTTTTGCAGCAGGATATCAAGCAGATGGAGATAATTGGCGTCAACTTCTACTTTACTGCTTTTGATCGGATTTGGCCATCCTTTGAGGGACGACATCACGCTTTCCGCCTGAAGGTTAGCGCCTTTGACAAGCCGTACTTTGAGGGGCGCTCCGCCTTCCGCCACCCGTTTCCGGGCAAAGTCAAGCAACTCATGCAGCAAAACCTCTGCATCTTCCAGGTAAGCCTGAATCACGATACCTGCTTGATAATGTTTGAATTGAGGCAGCGAAAGTACACTCATAAAAACATCAAGTGTCATGTGTACATCCTTATACTCTTCCATGTCAAGGTTGATAAACTTGGGCTTAGAAACACCGCTGGCGTCTGTGTACGGGCAATCAATGGCTTTTTGGTACATTGCAGAAAGCCTATCAATCAATTCTTTGCGTGCTGCGCGAAAATTCATCCTGTTAAGTCGGGCGTAAATGCCTGACAGTTTGATAGAGATATAGTTAATCGCCGGATTTTCAAGCGTTTCAAAATAGTGTTGAAATCGCCTGTCTGCATCGTCATCACTGTGAACAACTTCACCCAACAGATTAATAATCTGACCGATATGTTGAGCAGTGCGGTTAGCAATATGTTGCTGCAAATAATCGGGCGATTCGTCAATAATCACTCCGGCTGTATCTTTGCGCAGTCGTTTTTTAAATATCGGGATCGCAATCGGCGCAAAAAGATAACCTACATAGCGGAAAGCATTGAGTAACAACCTGTCTGAAGACGAGAAAAACGAGGGTGTGCCATACGTAGCGAGGATGTGTTTCACCCGTTTTGCCAATTTCCACTGATTTTGCACCTGACACGATTCATCGAGCAGTTTTGTCAGGAAAATCTTGCTTTGCGGATGTTGAATAAGACTGGCATACTTTTGCTGTTCTTTTCTTTCGGCAGCAGTAATTGTCTCTTCACAAGCTTCATGCAGCTTGTATACCCATTGAGATACCTCTTGAATACTTGTATGATTCATAGAAAAAATCGTAATTTTTTTAGAAAAATGTTTAGTTCAGTCACAAATGTACGAAAAATTCTCGAATTACACACAAGACAGTTAAAAATTTTCTGAAAACATACATACTTTGCCACCTGCCACAAATTCTCGTCATAGCAGGCACAGCAAACAATCCACCATTATTCACTGATAATTAATCATTGGATTTGCTTAGTAATCAGTTTCCTCCGCCGCCGCCTGCACCGCCTGTTGCGCCGCCGCCCTGACCGGACAGCACATCGTCATTCGTGATGCCGCGCTGAACTTTTTTGATCGATTCTTTCATGGAACCAAACCGGTAGGACAAAGTTAAACGCACTTCACGCGCTGGCATAGATCTTGAATTATGCCTTTCAAAGTACTCGCCGTAAGTATCATATTTTATGTGTATGTATTCGTTGAAAGGATTCATACAAACAAGTGATATGGTCAGTTTCTTTTTGAACAAATCTTTGCTGACTTGCAGGTTGTTAAAAAAATAACTCGACTGCTTGCTCTGTAGCATAATAAACCCGGACATATAGTATGCAAAGGCATTGATACGGAAGTCTTTAGGTAAAGTAAGCTGGCCATTCAAATTGCCATACCCAAAAAATCCGCTGTTCGATGCATTCAATGCGTCACTTTTCATATCCGTATAATTCACTCCTCCATTGAAGTTCAAACGGAATTTCTGATTGGGCGTCCATCCTAAGTTCATGTACATGCCTGCACTCTGGCTGTAACCGATATTGTTGTAGGTTTGCTGTTTCACGTCCGGTTTGGCAGGGTCAATAAATGTATACTCTTCAATGGAATTCGCAACGTAAGAGTAATTCCCACTGACGTTTACCGTATATTTTTTTGAGAAGTAGCTGTAATTCAAATTGAAACTGTTGCTTCTCTCAGGAACGAGATTTGGATTTCCGTAAGATATGCTATATGGGTTTGTATCATCCACATACGGATTCAGATACCAGATACTGGGGCGAAAAATTCTCAGGTTGTAGCCTAACCGAAGCTGTTGGGCGTCTTTAAGCTGGTAAGTTGCTGTGGCCGAAGGCACTAAATTGAAATAATTGACGTCGAAATTCTTGCTTTCGTCTAACGCGAATTTGACGCTCTGCTTTGTTCCTTCGGCACGGAGACCGGTGCGGAAACCAATTTTTCCCGACTTGAAAGCATAACCTAAATATCCTGCATAGATATCGCTGATATGCTTAAAATCACTGTTTAACCTGGCAGGCAATTCCTCCCATTTGTTGTTATCGTCCAATTCATATCTTTTCCCATTGCTGAGATTCTGCCTGAGAATATATTTTACGCCGGCTTCGAGGGTGTGCTTTGCTGTGAGCGGATTCGTATAGTCAATCTGTCCTGTATGCTCATCTGTCCGGGCGTCGCTTTTATACCATTGGTTAAGAGGGATATAGAGCGGCATTTCACCGTTGATATCCTTAGCATAACTAAAACTCTCACTGCCATCCGGCATCGTATTATAACGGTATGAGAAAGTGATCAATTCACCTTTTTTATGGGTCGAACGCTGGTAGTCAAGATTGAAACCTGTGGAGCCGTAATTATATGTGCTTTCACCGTCTGATTTATAGCTGTAAGCAAAATCATTGTTTTTACTGAACATTTCGATTGATGATTCAGAAATGCTCGTCCCTTTACCGCCATATAAATTGACGCCCATGCTTAACAGATTAAGCGTATCAAACTCCAAGCTCATCTCTAAGTTTCCGAACATATAACGACCTTTGTTTTTGCTTCTTCCGGAGCTTAGTTCATTGTAATACAAATCGTTGATAAAGTTTTTATTTGAGCTTTCAGTACTTCCCCATGGACGCTTGTTATCATTGTAATTGAAGTTCGCCGTGACGCCAAGGATACCTGTTTTGGCTGTGAGATAGGTATTTGCACCATAACCGCCGTATGTGCCTGCATTGACCCCAACTGTACCCTGATATCCTTGAAACACATTCCGCGCAGTAACAATATTGATGATTCCATCGATTCCTTCGGCGTCGTATTTGGCGCCCGGATCTGTGATGACTTCAATGTTTTTGATGGAGTTGGCCGGCATACTCTTGAGCACGTCGGAGATATTTCTTCCACTTAACATATTGGATGGCTTTCCATTAAGGTAAATTTTGTAATTGGAAGAACCTTTCAACAGCACCTTGTCATCGCCATCAACTGATAAGAGCGGCACCTTGCGAAGCATATCCAGTGTATTGCTTACCTTGGCTTCGGGGTCATCCTCCATATTGTAAACGAGTTTGTCGACTTCAATCTTTACTAAAGGCCGCTGCGCCGTAACTGTCACTTCGCCAATTTCCTGCGTATTTGACACAACCAGTATTTTCCCGAAAACAACTGTTTTATTGGCAGTCGTTATGCTGAAAGGTTTTTTCAGCGTTTTAATTCCGATGGCTTGTACCGTCAAAATATAATCTCCGGGAGTATTCATCCTGATTTCAAATTTTCCGGTTTCATCACAGGCGGCGACATTGATATATTGAACCGGCGCTTTAACCGACGACACACCTACTGTCGCAAATTCGACCGGTTCGTTCGACAATGAATCTACCACCTGACCGCTCAATGTATACGCATCAACGGTACGGACCTGAGCCTCAATCACAGCAGTACTGAAGACTGCTACAAACAACATTACTAACAATTTGTTCATTTTTGTAAAATTTAATTTATTAACCATGATGCAAAATTCATTGATTTCATATTTGTTGGCAAAACTAATCTGTAATTAAAAGTATTTTGTCTGTGAATGTCGCTTTTTTATCGACGGTCATACTCCTTAACAACGCAAAGTTACTTTCTTTATTCTATCTGCAAATTTTTTAGAAAAAGATTTTTGAATGTTATGTTTTTTTTTGTTTTTTTAATATAAATTCTTATTTTTGCATCGTTTAAAAATACATTTTTCCATGGATAATCTAAATACTCAGCGATTGAAATCGCTCGACATACTGAGGGGGTTCGACCTTTTTATGCTCGTCGCATTCGAACCGGTTCTCAGCAGTTTGCTGCGCACAATGAATCTGCCTGTCGGGCAATCTATTCTCTATCATTTCAGTCACGAACAGTGGGTTGGCTTCCGGGCATGGGATTTGGTGATGCCCCTGTTCCTCTTTATGTCGGGCGTGAGTATGCCGTTTTCGTTTGCCAAATTTCAGCAGATGCCTGATAAATCGGCTGTTTATAAGCGGATACTCAAGCGGGTAGTGTTGCTTTGGATTTTGGGCGCCGTCGTTCAGGGGAATCTGCTTGCCTTCGATATGCACACGTTGCGCCTTTATTCCAATACATTACAGGCGATTGCAGCAGGTTATCTTATCACAGCCATGATTTTCCTGCATATCAAATCCATG
>Ga0209629_10003532_pt1 | contig 11223 bp, 8 predicted proteins | sample TergutCu122P5_FD_187286 | JGI IMG/M metagenome (GOLD analysis project Ga0209629, IMG submission 187286) | Cubitermes ugandensis P5 segment gut microbial communities from Kakamega Forest, Kenya - Cu122 P5 (SPAdes) (version 2) | ecosystem: Host-associated > Arthropoda: Insects > Digestive system >...
GGGGGGGGGATTTGAAACTGTGTGAGTCTGAAAACTTAACAAAAGCAAGTAGTCTGTTTTCTACCCAGGATGTTACACTGAGACCAACAGTGCATAGATTTTCAATGGCGCAACCATACAAGCTAACATCTGTAAACTTTAATAATCTAGTGATACAATAAAAAGAATATTATATGGTGTACAGTTACTTATGAAATTACCATCTTGCCACTTAGAACACGAGATTAAGATATGCGAAATGATTGATGAGCTGGGTTGGGTTATACACTTAACAAGAAATTTCAAACAGAACTAATAAACATTCTTTCTAAGGCCCAGATTTCTACTTCCACCGATGTGTTAGTATTATTATTTCCATTCTTTTATTTTATTTTTGTGAATAATGTTCACAATTCAAGTATTCTTAATTTGTACATGGGGGGGAGCAGTCACAAAAGTCCACTACAAATTATGTGCTCCTCCTAGTTGCCCAACAACAATAATAACAACAGGAAAGGTCCATTCCCTGAACTTAACCGCTAACAATACTCTCACATTCCATCTCAGTTTACATCAAAATGAAAACATGGCACTTCACAGCAAAGGGTCAATTAATCAAGATAAATTACAGATCTTCAGTCACAACAACAAGCTGCAAAGTTGTGTAACATGCCACAACAAATGCTATCAACTCACCAGCACTGAACATTTTTCCTGCACCAGACAATACAATAACTCTGCAGTCTGAATCATCTGTGAGCTCTGTGAAACACTTCCAAATTTCCCTACAAGCATCAAAAGGATCATAATAAGAACTGTATAAAACCTGTATAAACAACAGGAACATAGAACATTAAAAAGCTTTCTGACTATAAGCCCTGACAAAACAATTGTGGTTGTTACACTTTTCACTTTGAATGTGTAGTCATGCTTCTGATATGAATACATCCCAACAGTCCACAAGATCATAATTCTACCAAAATGTAAGTTCCAATGATTTTCATCATCACCAGAGGCCTCACAATGCTTCCCTCAGGGACCACAAGGTATAAAAATCAGATTTCCCAAACTCAGAACTGTACGGTGATTAAATAGTGTGTGCAGCATTATCACTGTGGGCATTATCCTGGAGCAGAATGTCTCCCAAATGAAGTGCATGCTGTTTTGATGGCAAAGTTTATTTCAATCTGCTACACAGCACGTTGCTTTACCAAACAATAAGGACTATCATTTGTCTCTTTAGGAAATGGAAATGAACAGTCTAAAATCAGTGTAAGCCCAAACCCCAGAAAACCACCAATATCATTTTTCTTGCTGAAGGCAGTGTAACCTCTTCCAGCAACCAGATCCATACTTCCAATGGGTTTTTAAAAATCCCACAAACTTGTGAACTCTTCTCTGGCTCACAGAGTTCTTACCACACTGAACACCCAGTTGTCCGTACATTTCACTAGTTCTCACACCCCACTGCTGCCAAAATTAGGTCACAGACTGTTGTTGTTCTTTGACGTACGCAATCAGTACAATATCAATGCTAAATATGTCAGTTTTTTCACTACCCAAGAGGCAATAGAAAATCAAAGAGGTGCAAAGGCGAGAAGGTTCATAATGTTTATACTTGACATCCTTTTCAGGGCTACCAATGTAAGTTTTGAGAGAGAGTAAAAATATGTCAGGACACTATGACTTCAACACACACAAGCATATAGAATTCCATGTCTAACTTGGTCATTCCAGCATACCATTCGCAATTTAACCTTTAACCTCTTCAGTGGTATGCCCGGAACTGTTCCAGGGCTTTCTCTCCTGCCTATACTGTTCTATCCCAGAAGTTTTCCTTTCTCCATTTAGTGCTCAATGCATTCACGCACGAAATATTCCTGGGCCCATATTATTCATGTTGAAGTAGTTCATATGTTGGCTGAACGATGACAGCACCTTTCCAATCAGCTTATAGCGACCCTTGTGGAGTTTTTGCATCTCATTTAGTATCGTTCTAGCCACAGCGAAAGTTTACACAGTGTGTAGTCTTACCGTGAATGACGGCCAACCGAAAAGCAAAGAAACTATGTGTTGATATTCATCGTTTCTTGGAAAGAGAAAATGAATCAGAAAGTGATTTTAGTGAAAGACACTTCCCAACTCATATCCCACCCACAGCAAAGAAGAAGTTTCCCAGTAGAGTGTGCTGAGTTTGCCCCGGAAGAAAAGAAACGAAGTGGGAATGTAAGCAGTGCGGGAAAATCCCATTACATCCGGAAGGCTGCTTTGAAATTTTTCATACCAAAAGAAAGTATTAGAACTTGTTTATATAATATTGCTCAAATTATGTAATTTTTATCTTCATTCACCTAAACTGTTACAAATATTCTGCTTTCATGACAAATGTTTGTTTGTAGTTTCAGTGACTCTGTTCACGTTCCTTCCAGGCGTGTAAGTGCGTATTGTAGTGTCGTTAGAGAACAGTTGTGCAACCAGCTATTTTGACCTTGGACTCAATGCACGTGTTTGTTTTATCGCAGCTGATTTTCTGCCTTCAGACGCAGTAAGTCACTTTGCCTTTCTCACACCATGTCTGGCTACATATCAATGTAGTCACATTAGTAGGGTGATGTACTGCGCACCACAAGCAACATGGAAAAACCCAGACTGAGTGTTAGTTCAGAAAATACTTCACAAAAAATGTTTATCAGAAACGATACGATAAGTGAAGTTGTAAATGATTCAGACTCGGATGGTGGTAATTTTAGTGAACTTTCTGACAGTGACACCTGCAAAGTACATTCACCCTTCAGCAGCAGCAGCAGCAGTAGCAGCGAGGAAGAGGAAATTGTCCAGCCAGAGGCAGGAAGAAAACATGCAGGGCCCTTCCTAAATGGGCAGATACAGATTTTGAGTTAGGGTGGAAAGAACAAATTCAGATGGTACAGTAAATTGTAGTGGACATGTAGTGAGTATAAATGTCATGATTCTGACTTCAAAATTTCCAATTGTGGTGTCAGGCTCCAAATATAAGTAACTGTTCCAGTTTTTGTGCATGAGGTACAAACAAACTTCTGCTATGGTGTGTAAAAATTTCGTACTATTATGACAGAAAATACCGCACATTTCAAATTTTTTTCTGTACCCTTAATAAAATGGCCGGGCATGGGGGATTTTAAAGTTTAAATCCCGCCCTGGAAGGTGTGACATGGTAATAATGAACCCACCACTGAAGGGGTTAAATGACCTACATTCACACATGCAAATGCATGTAAAAAAATCCCTATAAATTCATTTTATATATTTAGGCAACAACCTTGTCGCATAAAGGTAAATAAATTCTACCAACAAAAAATCATGAACAAGACAGCATAATAATAATAATAATAATGACATGATGATGATGATGATAATGATAATAATAATAATGTCATCAAACAGCCTTTTCACATGTAGGAAGTCAGGAAAAATAAAAAATATTTTAAAACAGATATCTGAAAATTTGGAGGATTAAAACTCCAGTTTCCCACACATAAAAAAAAAAACAACTCCTGGGATTTTACAATCCCTCAGCAGTGACTATGAAAATTTCTTTCTTCAGGAATGTGATACAAGAAGCTTGGTTGAAAGGTACCAACAACAATTCAGAGGAATCTGCTGCATCTATATTCAGAATAAATAAATCAAGCAGAATGAGATAAAGATGGAGTGCAGCACACATGGAAGACATGAGAATATTAATCAGAAAGCTGATGAGAAAAGATCATTTGAAGACCTACAAACAGACTGCAGAATGTTAAAACAGATCAAGACACAAAATGGGAGGATAAGGATTTGATTCACTGGTCTAAGGATTTGATTACCTGAACAACTATTTGCTTCTCTGATCCATGAAGTGATTTACTTAATAGACCCACATACATGTTTACTTACATCCACATGGTGTTATCCATTGCATTTAATTTCTTAGGTCTGTTAAGTTCGACAAGGTAAACAAATGGCTTTGGCACAGTTACACTTAGAGCCTTAAATTGCGACCTTTGTTCTTCTGCAGATGCAGTCAGCGTGGCTACCTGATTCAGTACCAAGTTTTCTGAGAATGAGAAGAGCAAACATAATGCCTTATAAGTTTTCAGGTTTTAACAGTAATTGTTTATCGGGTAATTGTTTTTCGGGTGTCTGCACTTTATACTGGCTAACTGCATTTAACAACTACATGACGCAGAAACCCAACAGAAGGTTACTATTTGAATGCAACATGATTATTAACAAACATTATTTGAGGCCTTGGCTTTTCTGAGATGATCATGGAGTAGGTTGGTTGAAGGTTAAAAAACTTTCATGACAGCCCATAAATCCCATCGTCTAAGGTCACACAGTCCAAGAAGACTGCCTGACTTTGCAAAATCCCAGAACAACAAATGCCTTAACTAAATGATGACACATGCCCCAAATTTTGCAAACATTATTTGTTTTCAATGATTTCAACACTGTAACAAACATTCTAATCTTAACCTAATGAAGTGTGTTTCTCTGAATACATCAGTCACCTCTAGAATGTAGTTTCAGTCCACCAATTCTGCTGTTTTACTTAATTTTGCTCTACACATGTAACATACCATGTACAATATTTACTCAAACATAAGATGAAATGACATATAACATGATCCCCCTCACAATCCTCCATTTTCAAGACAATACCTACAAGGAATATACTAAATTTTGTGCATGATTATGAAGCAGCCTCTCACATCTTAAATTACTAATCAAGAACAAATTCTTATAATATATTTGCATATATATCATAATTTGTTGTACTACTGTGTACTAGCTCCAGCAGGCCTAACAATTCTTTTAAATAAAATTCACTGTAATAATGTTGCTATACAAATAAAACAACTACAGAAGCAATAGTATCAAATTCATTTCAGAAGTAGTTAATGACATGCGAAGTATACTGAAAGAATCTTGGTCAAGAAACAAAAGTAACAATAATGCTACAAGCAGCTTTGGTGAATGTTCAATGTGACATCACTTGCCAGTAACTGTGCAATAACAATTTCTGGCAGTCAGAAAATGTGAATACTGACTGTCTCTTTGACCGCAACCACGCAAAATCAAGGAGCAAAGTCTGAAAGAATGGAAAATTCTTACACCACATATGGGATATATACTAAATCAAAATTCACTACATACAAGAAAATAATATATTGTTTACATTTTGGTTTAGTTGGGACCAAAAAAATCACTAAAAAATGATTTCACTAAATGGAGAACAATAACTTTGGATTTCACTGTAGCTCATTATTACTCTTCATCAAAGTACTTACTGCATTGTGCCAAGTGGAACAAACTTTACAGCATGCATCTAAGCAACAAGACCAAATTTCAAACTTTCCCTACACACTTCCCTGAAAATTTAAACATACTCATGTACCACCCTGTACACAATATTTACTGAATGACCATTTAGTCAAACAATCCAAAAGATTGCAATCACACCCTGTCCACAATAGTACTCACGTTTTGTTGCTAATGCCATTCTTGTTACTCTCTTCATGAGGAATGAAAACATTGCAAACACCCTTCTGTTAACGTCTTCAACTGAAAATAGAAAATGTGCAAAATGTTCCAATTCAATGGCTGCTAACAGAATTCAGTTCTCAAGGTGTCCAGATGATTCGTGCCCTGACTCAAGTGCCTCCAGAAATGTGGGTAATGGCATGAGACTTCATTCAAATAGCACAACAAACTGGAGTTCTGGGTTGTGGGGGGAAGCCCACAGAGACATTACTTCAAAGAGCATCACCAAAGTACAGTGGCCAGAGTATATGAAACCACTAAATGAGCAGCCTGCACAGCCAACATTAACCATCTCAGGTAGGTCTACAATTCCAAGCATGAGCAGTCAGGACATCTTCAGATGTATATGCAGGAAAATGTTTCTACCAAAATCACATATGACCAGAATCAGCATTCAAGGTTTCTATTAAGTTCACTTAAGCAACATTAAAAATATTAAATTACCTCACTAAAAATTTTAAATTGCTTCACTCTTTGCCAGGCACTTAAATTCCTTCACTAAAAACAACAAATGCAATCACTTGAACTGGATAAATAGATGTTTTTTTTTTTAAATAAATAATTATCATGAGACACTTTGATTCTCAAAAACGTAGGCCTACCGTGGTTAGGAAAATCTCGTGACAACATGGCACTACAGATTCAGATATCTTTTCTGACAAATAAGCTGGAAATATATGAACTTGGTAAACTTGGCCGGGGTACGGTTCAACCGAAGTCTGATCATGATGATGCTGCAGAAATAGGTGGAATCTACGTGGAATTTCATGATCTGCTGACCTTCAGCGTACTGCTGAAGACATTGTAATGTGGACTTGATTTTTGTTTGACTGTGCATCATCAATTAGGTAAAGTAATACAGATGAACCAACTAGATGCAACAATGATTTTTTGATCTATAAGATCAGCTCAACATGTTTCGGGCACACTAAAGTAAAAATTGCATTTAAATGCAACAACAAAATCTCCCAACTCATGAAACCAAACACTAATAATAACACACCATACTACAACAGAAGTGGAATATACAAACTGACCTGCAATACCTGCAAATTAGCATATGTAGGCCAAACTAGCCGAAGCCTAAAGCTCCGTTTCCAGGAACATACATGATACATCAGATATAATAACCCACAATCAGCATATGCACAACACATCCTACAAAACCGACATGAATACGGGCCCATAGACCACTCAATGACCATACTCAAGCCCCTCAAAGACACAACCTTGCTAACACCCCATGAACAGTACTTCATTCAAACCCTATACCAAAAAGGTCAACTCATACCGGAGCAATTTGCTGGGGAAAAAAACCCCTTCTTCAGCTTGCCATTGACCCCACCTACACACCACTTGAAGAAACAAGTCAAACAACTCCCTTTTTACAGTACACATAATGCCACGCTGCCACTCACCATCTCCCTGCCCACCACAAAAGGTACCTACCTTTCCAATATGTTTAACTTTACATAATAGTCCCTACCTATTAATCACCATACCCCCCAACACAATAACCCTCTTACCCAGAACATAAAATTACACACTTGAATTTAACCACATACATTAGCATACAAACACCAATGCCTAAACACAACACTACACATCCAACAGTCTTTATAACATTAATAATTATTACGACATCACATACGAAACTACATAACTTTCTGTATATCCATCATTGCAGGATACCATATGCTGTAAAAATCTCAGTCTCACGCTCCTGATGATGGGCAAAATACTGTCCGAAACATGTTGAGCTGATCTTATAGATCAATAAATCATTGTTGCATCTAGTTGGTTCATCTGTATTACTTTACCTAATTGTAATGTGGGCTTTATTATTGTTCCTTTGTATCTGAAAGTATTCGCTCTTTTCTAATCCAACTCTGGCACACATAATTACCACTTACGTGTGCCGACTGCTTTACCGTTAAAGAAAACAATATTGGTCCACAAAGTTTGTGGGGGTTGCACTCACATTGATTGCTTCCCTACCATCACTAACCAAAGGATCTTCGGAAGGACGATGCGACTTTATCTAGGAGGCACTAACCGACCCTGACAATATTAATCAAACAGTTTCGCTGTCATTCATATGCGCAGACGATTCAAACATACTTACCAACACACACTCTTCAGAGAACAGCCACTTCTTCTCAGTTTCAAATATTGCAAATCACAGAATACCAGACAACACGGCGTGGATTAGCCGTAGGTGCTATCACCGATTTATATACTGCTGGTCGTTTCAAGTGACACGTGTCATGGAGTGGTTTAGACGTCCGTGGTATCACCGATCTATGTTCTGGATGTCGATTCAGCTACACGAGTCACTTTCAACTGGCGAAAAACACTGGTCATCCTGCACAGATGTCATCCTGAAAGAACGGGTTAGACTGATTGATGCCAGTTCTCGACTCCTCGAACCCGCCATTACCTTCGATTCGGTTGGGTTTCTACGGCCATGGATCCCACCGCTCTTAGTGTTTCTCCCACACCATGGATCATACAGGTCTGTTGTACAAGTTCACAGTTTTAATCAACGTGTCATTCATTTGCTAACTAACCGGGCACGTATTCAAGATATTAGTTAACAACGTTGACTAACATAGACCCATAAAATGGATAAGAGTCTCACTTCGTCCATATTTATATATATCTAGGACACTGTTCTTCTGGAATGTGAAGCCGCATCGTTAAGTAATCGGTTCCCAGTGTTTCGAAGATACGTGGCCTTCGAAACGTCGGGAGGAGATTATCCATTGACGCTGCACTATATAATGTAAAAACGGAATCGTGAACCACACCGCAGTGAGCACTTCATAGATGGAAATGCCATTCATCCTACTCTTCCCGGATACACTCCCCGCCTTTATTTATTTTAATAAACTCTGTTGTACAACATGGTTACTTAAAAATGACTCGCCATTTACTGTGCACCTGTATGAGTTTGTAAAGTCAAGCTGTATACCAAGACATGATAATGTGTACACCGGCCGTTTCTCTTCTCCATTAGTTTGAATGTTTCAAACATGTACACAGTGTTCTTTTTATGTCCTATTACTCTCCTTCCATATTTATCTTCGATAAACTTAGAACTATGTAATTCATTACCTGTAAATTCCCTTGCTCCTAATCTGTAATTATTTTGTAAGTTATTCTAAGAACAACAAGAAAACTGTTTGGTTTATTTAATGACACCCTCAGTTGCTCAGATTATACAACACTGAATAAAATGATGTGTAAAAAATGAATATGAAAGGATTTTGAACAAGGCTGCCATGACCTTTGTTGAGGTTCGTTCTGGATAGTTGCCTGGAAGGAGTGACAAAAACCCCATAAAAACTCAGACCATTTACCTAGTCTCTAGGTCGATGATAACCTGCTTGGTGTACACACAGGTTCATCAACCTTACGTGTGAGAGGTAGATCCACTTCTTTGCAACATGTTACACTTACAGTAAATATTCCAGTTACATTTGTCAAGAAGGTTACAATTACAGTTACGTTTCTCCAGTAGTGTAGATATTACCTCATCAATGAGACTATATGTTTATGTGTCTTGAATATGACAAAATATCTATTCCCTGCTTTAGCTATTGTGAAGGCAAAGAAAGGATCTTAAACAAAAGGATTTGGTAAGAGAGAGAAAAGTAAATTAGTGTAAAATTTTACTACAGTCAAAATTGAATCATTGGCAAATATAATGCTCATTTGTTTGATGTTGAATCATCAGCTGCTGTCTACAAACACACTAATCTGTAGGGTAAAAGGATAGGGTAGGTTTAAAATCAGAAACCAAAGCAACAATGTGTGACATACCACCAAAAGGGCTATTGTAGAACATTACAAAAATAGCGTATCTCCTGGGCTTTTGGTGGCACCTCAGAAGACTGACAGCAGTGTCTACATTCAATACAAATATTCTCATGGTGACATAGACAGGTGAGTATGATATCTCAACAGCATATATGTACGTACACACAGTCTCATAAGTGCATTAGAATTGAAAGGTAAAAAAGACATTGTAATTAAAAGAGGAGTAAAAAGAGTATCACAAATCTATGTCTAGTGGTAACATACATCCAAAACCAAAACACTGGTAACAAACCTACAGAACAATAATTATGCAAATCATATAGACATGTTGCATATATATTTGTAAGTGTTTGCTTTTGTGTGTGAACTTCTGAGGATGAAAGTTTCTGCAATGGCAGGCTGTTACAAAATGGGCAACGCAAGTATTAGAATGAACTAAAGAGCTGAAATATTCCTCTTGAAATAATTTTTATAATGAATAGACACAGTGTTATTTATACTGCTCACAGCTAGGTTTGTGTGGCTGTCTTTTGTAGAAACAACTTGGAATGGTTCAGTCACCTGTGTGGGGTGAGGTATCACAGTCAGTCAGTGGCAGTTCCTTCCCCACTACAAAAAGGAAATGAAATGACAATGAATTGGATTTCTTTGATTGAAAACTGACAAGCAATGGAATCTGTGAGGTTTTGTAAGGGATCTCACAGTTACACAAAATATAAAACACTCAAGCAAGGATGCTGGAGACACATATTATGTGATGTCTGTGCTATGCTAGACAAGGGGAAGGAGAGATGACATTGAATAGTTTGATTCCTGTCATTATAAAGCTAAGTGCATTTGTGCATTACAGACCATATTTAATCAGGAAACCTGCAACAGTGCCATAGATGTAGGGACTAATGTCCCTACATTCTTTCATGGAAGAATTCTGCATGTCTTAACAATCAAATATTTCAATTCAGTGTAATAAAACTAGAAGAGAATAACACTTTCACATTTGAGAAATGTGGTACAAAAGTCCAAAATTTGAGTGCCACCATCCATCAGAAAGGAATGTAAGAACTAACTGTTTGTAGTAACCATGTTCTACTTAATTTATACACCCTTAGCGTTATTAGGTCCACAACTTAAATTAGATGTATTAGGATGTGAAAGTGGTTTTCACTTGCCTTCTACCTGAGAAGTTATCAGGGAAGTTCTTGAAATCTGTTATGACCACTGGTATCCGTTACAGAAACGTATGTCTAATTAGGAAAAAATTATCTACAAATGTCAGGAAACAGAAGCTGTGGTCACTCTTAAAGTAGCCTTCAGTGTCATTTGATGATGAATACTTGTCTGACATGTGCTGAAATACTGATGTCTTCTACTATTCATTTCATTGACTGTCATTTCTATAGTTTAATTTTTCATACATTTATCACTATGAGAGAAAAGATGAGTGCCACTGGGGTATATATTTTTGAAATGTATTCACTGTACATTTTCATTCTGTGCTCCTAACACATATTTAATACTGAAACAAATCACTGTCTTTGGTCTCTTTCATCTTACTGATCTTGTGCTGCACTTTTTGTGTACAGAGAGCAGTAACAATTTGTACCACTGAACTACATACAGGTTTAGTGTTGATGCAGCTCATAAAAATATATGGCTACTTCATATTTCCTTTGCATTTCTTGAACATTTCAGTTACAAGATGCCAAGTATAATTATTTTTCTACATGAGCATTTTTTTTTTTAAATTTAGAAATGTTATTAAATATTAAACTTTACTACTTATTTTTATCTTCTTCATCTTGCACTGCATTCTTGAGGCAAAACTACTAGTAAATTCTAAAATACTTCTAATAGAGA
>Ga0209629_10003533_pt1 | contig 11223 bp, 10 predicted proteins | sample TergutCu122P5_FD_187286 | JGI IMG/M metagenome (GOLD analysis project Ga0209629, IMG submission 187286) | Cubitermes ugandensis P5 segment gut microbial communities from Kakamega Forest, Kenya - Cu122 P5 (SPAdes) (version 2) | ecosystem: Host-associated > Arthropoda: Insects > Digestive system...
ACAACCATGTTGTCTCTCTCTCTTAACATAAAAAATAATAAATAAATAAAAAAAAGACTATTAAGTACACAGCTTCAGGGAAATACAGCTGAAATTAAAGTGGCTGACAGGAAGGGGATCAGCCATTATATAATAAAAATTCTTTTACAGGACATAATAAAAACTGTTTTCAGGTCATCACACAAATTGATTAAAATGAGGTACCTTTAACCATAATACATCATATAAACTTACATGATTTATAAAGAGGATCAAAATATAAGTGGAAAAACACTTTTTGTTGTAAACCTCTTTAAGTTTTCAATTAAATATGCAAGGCCGTATTGATAGCTTTCAAGGTGAATAAATGTACTAAAATCCCCTGGAGTGACCAGCCACATCACAGTTCATGTTACAATTTAAAGCCCAGTGGTAACTACACATACCACCTGTTTGAAAATTCAAAAACTCTGCATTTGCCAACAGAGCATATTTAAGTGTTTCATATTATTCTTGCAATAATGCTATTTTCCTAACAACATTACACAGTTCATCATTGCAATAGAGATGGACTGTACTCTCTGCAGTAAAAACTGAACTTTTGTATATGATTTACACAAATTTCAGAGTTCAAAGGGCAGTGGTGTGGCTCAGACAGTTAGACCTTGCCTCTCACCATGGACTAGCCCAGGTTTAATCATGGGCTAGTCCATGGTGAGATTTGTGGTGTATAGTGTCACTGGGACAACAGGTTGTGTCAATATAGTTCATCTCTCCCCTGTCAATGTCACTGCACCACTGGTCCACACTCACCATCTCTATACTACCCTCACCAGAAAGACGAGCAGGTGAAACCTGAGAACCTACAAACACAGATACTGGGGAGCAATGGACGGAAAAGTATTTCATATTGTAATGCAGACTTCAAAGAGTTAAAAACCCATGTGTTGGAGTCCTGTTTATTTCCATTATCAGAACCTACGTCAGGAATGACCATCAGTCACTGATATGTACATCTTAGTCAATATGATGACCCTTGATTTACTAAGAAAGCTGAGGGCAGTCAAATTCAGCAGTAATCATTCCCATTCGCATCTGATACCCTGTTGGTTAGCCTGATAATAACCTACCACATGTCCCACAGTCTTGATCTGCCACTGTTCCCCCTAACTCAACCATGCCATGGTTTAGGCAGACAGCTGCAAGCCAGTCCACATGGGATTTGTGACACACTTCAGGCCTACAACAGTGTTTTCTCAGAATACTTCAGTTTTCATCTGTCATTTATCATTCCACTTACGATCCATATTCATAGTTCACTCACTGACCTTACTGGTACAGTCTTAGCATCAGACAGTACTGTTAAATCAAATGTTTCTTTCACCTGCTCTTTAAGCTGACTAAAGTTTATCTCATTTGATGTCATACAGCCCAGCTTTGTCATCAGTGTTGTAAAGATCTGAAGTGGGGGCTTCAGTTCTGGCTCAGGAATAAGGGACAAATGTTTCAAACTTATCTGTGATTTTAATCACCCACAATACTAACCGTGACAAAGACAAAGCAATTCTCCAAAACACCGACTTTAACTCCACTCTGATGCAACTGATTGCCCCAGATTTTAATGCAAGGTCCTATTGAGTTACCTCTTAGTTGTAATGATGTCTTTTTCATTACCTTGGTAGTTACTTCTTTAAACTTTAATTTTAAAATATGGATGGCTAGTCCCTCCATAAACTATATAACACAAATTTTAGAATACATCATTTTAACACTACCTGAACAAACAGTGTACATCAAAATATGGAATAAATTAAAGCAGGACCTATTTTCCCTCACTACTTCTAAGACCCCTATAAGGCTTGTTTGAACTTTCATACATTTGTACACATACAATAAGGCAGTTCATTCACACACAATTTTAATATTAAACAGAAACCAGCATTATTTTAAAACCACTCATTTCCTCATTTATTCATCACAAAATTCTACCATGTACAACGCAAGCAGCGAACTCTCAAAGAAAGCTGTTGTGGCCTCCAGCCAATGCTGGCAGACTGGAGTCAACACAGTTGACCCACAGATTTGCACACACAGAATGATAAACTTGGCCACCATACTCCAAATGACTAGTATTTCTGCCACGGTCTGTCTTTGCATGACTACTGACATCCAACAGACAAACACCACAGCACATGGTTGGGTCACAAACTAAACTGTTTCCATTTTCACAGTCCACAACCAAATCCAACTCCAGATCAACCTATAAAGATTCAACACAATGCATTAATTAATGACCATCCAGTATTAAGGTGTTAAATGATTCAACACTACCACAACAGTGAGTTGCCTTCACTGTCCACACACAACTTATTCAGTCTACAAATTATTTATTTATGCTGTATTCATTTAATGACACTTTCAGTAGCCCATATTACACAGTGTTATGTGACAGGACAGTTGGTCAATAACGAATGGTGTGTACAGAAGCAGTAGCGGTCTGATTTAAGGTACAATTTTGATATTTGCCTGATTAACCTGAGGAAAAACATGATAAACCTCTGTCACAATTGGGTTGTAATATGCATCTTCCATAACCTCCAGAATACAAAGTATGAGCCAGCCTGCTGATATGTGCAGTACATTTAGTTGTGCCAATGCCCTAAATGTGAAAGAAATAATTATTTGTACAGATTCAAGCCTTCTAGAATGTGATGTCATCTCGACTGGTAAACAGCGATGTTTCAAAGAAGCTTACTGCTTCCATACTCCATGTCTAAGCAATCAAAAAGGTGCCGCTCCTTCGACTGCTGGTATCGTGAAGATGGAGGCACCTGCCTCCTCCAAAACATCAGTCAACATTTACTGCTTAACATGGCATCATATCGCACACTTGAATTTTCACAAGCACTGCTCTGAGAACCTCAAATCTGAATTATTTTCAGTTTTCATCTCACTGTTAGAGATATTTCGATGATTCAAATTTGAATGGTGTAGAAACTAAGCCTTTCATACACACTTTTTACAACTTTTAAGAATATGAAGTTGTGAGGCCACAAAACTTCATCATTCCTCCTAACTTCAGCTTAGCAGAACAGTGACAATACGCTGCCTGTATTTACAGCAACATGACATGCCAGTTATACTCTAACCCTTTGATGCCAGAAGTATGTAACCAGTGTCCTATGCAAAAGACGTGTGATTAAAATGGCCACCCATTACCTTTCATGTTCTTGGCCCACAACTTTAGGTGACATTCGGGGTTTTCACAGTCACAATGCATGTTGACTAAAGTCATCTTTTGGTGCCAAAACATTAACAAAATCAGACTGTACAGCTTCAGTGCCAATGAAATGATAAAAGCCACATCAAAAAATAACAGAAAATGATGGTGAAGAAGAACTAGTAAGCACAAACAAAGCATGAGGTTAACTTCAAATGCAGTGCTATGAGTAGCTCAGACTGTATAGCATCAAACAATAGGATAACAGTGAATAATGACTTGTAAAGGATATGGGTAAAAGCAGCCATGACCTAAACAGTCCTGTGTCATGGCCCTCAACCAAACAGGGACCAAAGCATTACTATGACATAACAACTGCCATAAGGAAACAGTGGAAAAACAAGTTACAAAAACATTAAATTTTACCTCCCATTTTCATACAGTAATGCTTAGAAACTGTGACAACTTTTATTCTTTCACTGCAAAGCTTTCCTCAATTTTGGTGGTTATATTACTTACAGGTATCTCTGCCTTCAAGTAAAATGACTCCAAAGATGACCAGGCACTATCAATATCTGCTAAAAGTGGGTCTAGCTGCTTGTACTCGCCATTATTTCCTAATTGTTTGTATGAGCATTCCACTCTGTGGCTTACACCAGCCACTTCTAGCAGATCTGAAATAAAAAGAAATTACAAGCAACATGTGGAAGTATTAAAATGAACTTATGTGTCATCAACCTGTTGTGCTTTATTAAACCAGATCAATCATATGTTACAAGTAACACAACTTCAGGAAATAGCTTTTCATTCTATTTTACTCACTATGACATGTCTCAGCCTGTCTTCCAGCCATTATCAGGTAGTTAATTTCCAATTGCATAAAAGGAATATTTATGAAAAGGAATTAAATACTCTTGTTTTATTCCATTATTACTCCATTATTGGAAATAATATTTTATTAATGGATATGGTAGACTTTAGATGTGAAGGAAAGGCCTCTACCCAACAGTTCTTTTATGCAATTGTAAATTAACTACCTGATGATGGCCAGAAGACAGGTATAAACATGTTGCAGTGCATAAAATAGAATGAAAAGCTATTTCTTGAAGTTGTGTTACTTGGAACATGTGATTAAGCTGGTTAAATCTACAATGATTTCTAACAAATACAAATTAGCATAACTTGATGAAAAGATAAGGGAAGGGAAAACTCCCATTTATGATGACACTAAGAGAGCATAATTAAGGAACAACCAACACCACAGCTTAGTCCTTCTTCAAATGTTAACAGTTACTTCCCTACTTGATAATTTTCCTGCCTTTTTTTGGGCCCTGAACATTCCTTGTTGCTGTCAGTTCCATTGAGTTTTAAGATCCAGTAACACAAATTCTGTTATTTATTGTTTATATGATAATGGCCAAAGTTAAGAAACCCAGTAATCCTGAAAGTTCAGTGTTGTGTGCACAAGCATCCAACCTTGGTTCCTGTCCTGAGCCAGACAATTACTTATAAAGTATACTCCATGGCTGCATACAGCAGAGCCCTTCTTGAAAAGCTAATAGTTCCTCAGCTAGTCATGGAACTCCTGGCATATTATGGAACCCAAAGGTTTGTTACCGCATTTACAACAGCCTGCCACTGGTGTCTATCCTCAGCCAGATCAATACTGTCCATGCCTGTCCAACTGATTTATAAAAGATCAATTTTAATATTATCCTCCCATCTATGCCTGGGTCTTCTAAGTCGTCTCTTTCCCTCAGGTTTCCACACCAAAACCCTGTATGTACCTCTCCCCTCCATACATGCCACATACCCGCCCATATCGTTATTCCTTATCTGATCACCAGAATAATATTTGTTGAGGATTACAAATCATAAAGCTCCTCATTATGCAATTTTCTCCAAACACTTTTTTGGCCCAGAAAGCTTCCTCAGCACCTTGTTTCTAAACATCCTCAGCCAATGTACCTCCTTCAATGTGAGAGACAAAGTTTCACATCCATATAATACAACACACAGACTTATAGCTCTGTACACTTTGATCTATACATTTCAATAATGAAAAAAAGAAGATAAAAATTTCAGACAGCATGTTAGCAGGCTTTGATGAACTCAAATCTGTTCTTCATTTCTTCATGAACACAATATTGATTTTTTAATGTCATTCTCAAATATTTCAACTTTGCCACACTGTCAAAGGATTCATTAGCCATCCTCATGTCATGAATTTGTCCCACATTCTGTACATGGCACATGATTTTTGCTGAGACAAGGGGTGACCAACCCTTTTTTAGCTGAGTGCTACTACCATTATTGTCGACTGGTTTGCAGGCAGCACGTGTACAAATCACATTAAGTGGTATAACTAACCAGTGTAAATGATGCAATTATACATCTGGTCACATTCTGTAATAAATAAACAGTATTGTATTACATTACCTACTTTAATAAGAGAAAATATTATCTCCATTACAAGTTCTTATCTTAAACACAGAAACTGTCTTTACCTGTAACACCAAAATGTCAATGTGAGACTTGATGATGCTTCTATGAACAAGACTCCTAGTGTCAAGCATAACAGATAAAGTACCAACATGAACCAAACCCCCTTGATAATTGACTGATCCACAATCTTGTAAACATTTCAAATACTTCATCCTAGACCTAGAGAACACTTGTTCACAAAATAGGAATTGCCAATTGGTGAAGTCATGAAAACTGCAAGTGTGTTTATGCCCTGACACTTTTTCCTGTGAGAAATATTCTTGTAAATGTTCAATGGTTTAACTCTTCGTTCAAGTCAGACTCATACTGAAAATCAAAAAACTCGATTTGCAGATTTTCTTCGCCCTCATCTATGGAGAATGGAGTATAAAAGTGAATGGAACACAATGATTCTTCTGGCAGTCCTGGAACCTGGTGACAGATTCTTCCTCTCACTCAGATACAATTCTAATGTACTTTTGAGAATCCCAAACATTACACTTCAGCAAAGTTGTAAAATAAACAGAGATTTGTGTTTTACACTACTATACCCAAAGGTGTAATTTTATTGTGAAGGTTCTGATATGACAAAACATTGACTTAATTAACTGGTCTTTATCTTGGAGACATCTGTTTAATTTGTTGAAGTGGATAGATATATCCACAACAGAGGTGAATTCATACATCCACTCAACATCATTAAATTTGGCAAATGGTTTTCCTTTTGGTGCCACAAAAGTTTGTATTGCATATTTATGATTGAACACAAGTTTCAACATTTTCTCATGCCTGAGCCATCAAAATTCAGAGCATTACACAACTTCTTTGAATTCTGTCACCAAGCTGTTCAATAAACCCTGAAACTCACTGTGGCTAAGGCATTTGGAACTGATGAAACTGACTACTGGAACAATGACTGTTATTAGACTTGCTGCTTTCAGGGACAAAGGTTCTCTTGGAGGATTAAACAATGATACTGCAGAACACAGCTACTTCCAAATCTATGTGCTTCATTTTGCATTAACCCAACTAACTGCTCCCATCTCCTTACCACTGCAGGGGCCCCATCAGTTGTTGCACCCAATAGGGTCATCAAATTCAAGATGAGTCAGTTCAAGATTCCATTTACAGCCTCCAGTAAAACACTGGCTTTTGTGGTGCTTTAAGTGGGATGAGAGCAGCCATTTCTTCATAATATTAAAACCTTTTATCAGCCCCAAGTACAAAGATCACTAACTGGGCAGTGTCACTGATACCTGTACTTTCACCATGTGCCAGTAAACAACACTTGAAATTTGAAGCTTCCAATTTTAAAGTGTTCTCTCCACTGGTGGCTGACTGGTGGCAAAACACAGCCTGCTATGATAAGCTTAATTTGGAAAATGGCATTTCTCTCATAGGATATAGTATAATATCAGCAACATGTTACAAAAATTCTTTAACAATTTCACCATCTGAAAATGGTAACAATATTTTGGCAATGATTTCAAGTTCTGCATACCTCACTTTGACCAATGATTCCAACAGGGAGAACATACTCTTAAAAAGCAACTGGTGTTCTGAAAATTTACTTTTTTGTGTGTAAACCTTGTTGTCATGAAACTGGCCTTTAAATTTTCCAAATGTATATCCAGGTTTAGTGTTGTAAGGTCTCTTAATGTTAGACTCCCTAGAAACTGTAACAACTTCATTGCACACCCAGTAAACTGGCTTGGCCTTTTTTCCAAGTAAAAGCATAGGTTCATCCACCTCACTTGAAAAGCCCTACATATATCAGAAATTTTCCTTTCCTTACTTGGTTCAGAAGCCATGTTCAGCAGTTAGGTATATGTATCATTAACTGAAATTGACTAAAGGCAATTATAATATTGTGTATTTTTTATGGAATGCACACACACACATACTCAATCACAATTTACAATTGTGGTGGCGGGCTATGTTACGCCACTTGGCAGGATGCAAGTTGGACACCCTTGTTCTAAACCAAAGTCCTTGCTCACAAATGACAAAGCTTCTGTGTTTCTCTTTATAGTCTGCATGTTCTTGCCAAGTCAAATAACATTATCCATGTAGGTCCAAAGCCTGATATATCCCATTCAGCTTCAATGCCTCCTGGTTTTCCTGAACCTTCCCTTGTCCAATCCAACCTCCAGAACTTCCACCAAATCGAACCTGCACTTCAACAATTTTTTTGTCACTATAATATTCAGTGACTCTGACCTGTACAAGCTCCTCACACTCCAACTTCTGAATCCCACATCCTTTTTCCTTTGCTTATGTCATTCTAAAGGATATGTTCAAGTCCAAGCCTTAGTTACACATTGTCCAATATGTTAAGGTTTTACGGTGAAGAGAAGCTAGCACCTCATCCAAACCTCACACCTGTGTACCATGCCTTGTCAGCTGTCTGCATCTGTTCAATATATTTGCAGTTACCCTCCACTTACAATGTACAGTGTTATAAAAAATACCGGTGATTACTTCTGCCATACTTGTGCCTTAGAGGACTCATCTTTTGACTTCATTCTCTTTTCTCTGCTGTCAAAGTAGTGTGTATCTGCCTTACAAGGTTGATACATGCATAATAAGAACAAAGGAGTTCAGAAAGATATGCAGAGGGTAGCAGTTTGAAAGTGTTTGCTGTTTAATGCTTATGGATTTTCAGTTCTAGAGTCATGAGATGACAGCACAAAAATTACTTTTGCTTAATTGTCTTAGAAATCATAAGAACCAACTGACAAGACACATAACCCAGATATTCCAATGAAACAACAGTCTTACTATGCAAGTAAGCTTTTCCCTCTACAGATCCAATCACTTCATCCAGCACCTCTCTAGATGATACGCTGTTAAATGTTCCAACAGCTGACTGAAGCAGGGTCAGGCAACTTTGAAGGCACCGTTGCCACTCACTCAACTGACGATCAATCCCCTGAAATGTAACACAGATATTGAGTCCCAACTGCATAAACCAACTAACTCCATGCAGTAAGTCCTCTTATTCATTTCTTCATTCTTGGTTGGTATAAGTGCTCAAATGTTGAGCAATAAGTGACAGCTTAATACACTGTAAAGAATGTAGACAGAAGCAAGCAGCCTCCATTGACATAGAATTTTCCCAAAAATATGCAGGGAAAGCATGAAAAACCTCAGACACAACTGCCAGTCTCTGGGTTCAGACATCAACCCTGAGCCTTACTTTCACAAATCCCCACCAAATTCGATATCACTGAATATGTCAGTGTTGGTCATAACACTATAAACCTTTTCCAGTCTTATCAGAGTTCAATCTATGGAGTAATCAAATAGTTTCAAGACTGAATTTATTTCCCCAAAACAATAACACTTACCAATCAGTGCTGACTTATACATTGAGCCCAGTGACTGTACAACCATTCAAAACAATCTGTGAAGTGCATCACTTGACACTTGGTAAAGGCATTCTGCAATTTTGCATGAATCACGCTGACATCATTAATCCTCCTTCGCATTAATGCCATCTCAAACTTTGGAAAAAGAAAGAAGTCACATGGCACAAAATGTGTAAGTGGGGAGGCTATGCAATGACTGTCACTTTGTCTTGAGCCAGAAATTCATACAGATAAAGTACAGCATAAAGCTGTGGAACAGGAATTTGGCAGTAATCTGATGCATGTTCAGACAGTCCTTCCAAATGTTCTCAACTGACTGAAATAAAATTCCCAACCATATCACATAAACACCAACAAATGCACTCACACATTATTAAAACACCTGATGTTCTTGTATCGATATACATCTTTTGCCTGTCTGGCATCAATAAACTTTATTTTGTTCATACCTGTGCACAAATACCACTATATTAAATAAACACCAACAGATGTATGTATATATATGTATGTATATATGTGTGTGTGTATATATATATATATATACCATAGGTATTTTATTGTACATTTTATTTCACTTCTTTCTATATCCAGTGGTGTATAATCTTGGTTGATCACTTGAAAGAGACTAAACTATAAACTGTAATGCATAGATAATAATGTCTACAATACATATATATAATATATATAATAATATGAGTGCATTTGTCAGAATTTATTTGAACTTTTAAATATAATTAAAGTGATTTAATAATATATGAGTGAATTTGTTGGTGTTTATTTGAAATAATGATATTAGTGCATGGATACGAACAAGATAAAATTCCCAACACATTAGCAACTTCACAGAAAACGATTCTTCTGTGTCTGAGGACATGTTCCTTCACACCATGCACATATTCAATGTTTTACTTGTCAATGCGTGCCATGGCATTCAGCATCTTTGGCATATATCACACCATTTCTGAACTTGGAAAACCACTCAAAAACTTGTGGTCTTCCCACTGTCTGCTCTCCAAAGGCTACTTTCAACACTTCAAAAGTTTCAGTAGTATTTTTTCCCCAGTTGAAAGCAAAATTCTATGCAGATATGTTGTTCTTTCAAGTCTGCTAGATTCTGGGTACACAAAAATTGTGGATGAACAACACCCACTTGTAATGAACAAGACAGTACTCAACAATCACACATGCTACAGCCTTCTTCAATGCACGAAATGCCTCAGCATATGCCACTGTGTCTACAACTAGTAGCAGAAGTTCATGCAAGCAGCAGTAGTGTCATCTTGTAGTCAGTTGGGAAACTGTATAATTGCATCATGTAGAGTCCAGTTGAAATGTGATGGCACACGGTGACGCATGGGAGGGGAAGTGAAGGGGAAACTCGTGAATGAAGTGGGTAGTCAGTACCCTTCAAACTACCTCAGAACATGGTGCATTCAGCATTACTTCCACTGATGCACACACCTCAGCTGCCAGCAGTCGACTGAACTGACGCTCCCGCCAATTTAAATGGACTTGTCCATTTCACCGAAAGACCAAATCTGGATTCTGCACATATGCCATCACATTTCAAACGGAGTCTACTTTATAATGACTTGGAGCACCAATGAACTTGTTAAAGCAGGGGCTTAACTGACCAGTTTCTACTAATCTTTAAAAGGCCTGATTGATTCAGGTGATATTTTTTCACTATTCTGAAATCACGTATGTTGTGAGTGGCACACAGAAATATTCCTCATATGTCCAGTACCTAACAGTTATATCCCCCCTGTTTTGTAAAAAAGGGGACAACCCAAAAAATATAAATTTTACATGTGAAGCAAGATGATGGCTCTGTTGTACATATGACAAATACTTTGCAGAGGTAGGATATCCTCCATGTATCTTGGTTGTTCTTGAAAATGGAGTCATCATCTTTGTACATATCACAGAGGACCATTAGATGAATGATTAGCTACACTTAATTTAGCTCAAAACAGCAGTTAGCCCCCTTTTTTACAAAACAGGGGTGATATGTAATTTGTGCACACTAACCTTTCTACCAGGGTGAATATTATCTTAACAGAAAAAGATAAAATTATGAAATACATGGCACTTTGTGGATATAACACACAGATCATGCAGCATACCTTAAAAATGCAGTCAATATACAGGGTGTCACAGGAGGAACGG
>Ga0209629_10003534_pt1 | contig 11221 bp, 11 predicted proteins | sample TergutCu122P5_FD_187286 | JGI IMG/M metagenome (GOLD analysis project Ga0209629, IMG submission 187286) | Cubitermes ugandensis P5 segment gut microbial communities from Kakamega Forest, Kenya - Cu122 P5 (SPAdes) (version 2) | ecosystem: Host-associated > Arthropoda: Insects > Digestive system...
AATTGTTTTACATATTTTACCTTTGCTCAAAAACGGCACAACACCCGAACATCAAACGGTGTTGAATGTACTTGAAAGTATTGCGGAAAGAGTAGGGGAAGACCGGTGGCGGTTAAAAAGAAACGGACAACAGACACTATTTAACGAATAATACTATCTAATTTATAATAGAACATTTTCAAATGAACTTACTGCTTATTTTACAGAGTGTTGCGCCGACTGCTGCTGCAACGACGGTGGTTACGGAAAAAACCGAAAGCCTGTTTTCGCTTCTGATGAAAGGAGGATGGATTTTAGCTCCAATAGCTTTTCTGCTCTTAGTGGCTGTGTATGTGATTATTGAACGATGGATTGTACTAAGCAAATCGTCGAAGTCGAAAAATCTTGTCGATAAAATTGCTCCCATGTTGCGCGAAGGCAAAATAGACAATGCTTTAGCCGTGTGCGACAGCAGCGATATGCCTGTGGGCGAAGTACTTAGTTGCGGATTGAGAAATCTGGGAAATGCCATGTCCGACATCAAAGATTCGATGGAATCGGAAGCCCGTCAACAAGTTGACCAGATGAGCAGAGGCATGAACTATCTGGCAATCATTTCGTCCGTAGCTCCGATGTTCGGTTTTCTGGGAACAATCATTGGCGTTATCATGATTTTTTACAGTATTTCAATGACCGACAACATCAGCATCGGGAATATTTCCGAAGGGCTGTATGTCAAGATGATATCGTCAGCTGCCGGCTTGCTGGTTGGCATTGTGGCGTTTTCTGCCTACCACATTTTAAACGGCTATATTGACCGGATTATCTCCCGTATGGAAAAACAGAGTAACCAGTTTCTCAATTTGTTACGCAAAAAATAACAGTTATGATTATCAAACGTAAACGGGAATTGCAACCCGAAGTGTATACCGCTTCATTGAACGATATCATGTTCTTTCTGTTGCTTTTTTTCCTGATTGTTTCCACGCTGGTAAATCCGTCGGTGATACAGCTACTGCTGCCGAAAGCCTCTGCCAATGTGCAAAAAATGTCGAAACAAACAATTAATATTTCCATAAAAAACGAACCCGGAACCGGCAACGCTCCGGCAACGCTGCATTACTACCTGAATGATTTGCCAATAGCGCTGGAACAGATACAACCCACAATAGAACAGATGGTGGTAACGCCTCCCGAAGCAACCATTATTTTGCGTGCCGACCGTACTATCCAGTTACAGGATTTGGTTTCGGTGCTCGACATCGGACGGAAATTGCAGGTAAAAATGATTCTGGCAACACAGAAAGAGTAAGCACACAGTCAACATTACTCAGTACACAGTAATTCAATGAAATAGAATATGAGGAGATCGAAATTATATGGTATTGCCGGTTCAGCACTTTTTGGAGTGTTGCTGCTGGTCGTGCTCTTTTTTATCCGGTTTACTCTCATGAAAGCAACTGTAGATCAGCCTGTTGTCATTAATCTGGGAAATGCTGACGATGCAGTAGGCGCTCCCGTGAAGAATCCATCCATCGAAAGCCACCCTGCGACGGCAAAACATCAAAACAGCCGGTCGGAAGAGCAGTTGGTGAATCAAATTGCCGAATCGCCGGTGCAAGTTCCCGATAAAAAGGTCAATCCCGTAAAGAAACCTACGCCGCAGGAGATGGAAGACAACCGTAAGCGGGTGCAGGAACAGCTTGCACAGCAGGCGGAAGCAAAACGGCAAGCCGACCAGCAGGCAAAAATAGGCAGTTTGGGAAGCGTATTCGGCAAAAGCGCCGGTCCCGGCTCCGGCGACGGCCAGTCGGGTGGGGGAGTAAAGGGCAATCCACTGGGAAAAGTGGGCGGTACAGGAAACGCAGTAACTGCCGCTGTGGCAGGACGGAATGTTATTTCGACGCCACTGCCGGCATACAACAGCAACGACGAAGGCAAGGTTGTCGTCAACGTTACGGTAGATGCAGCGGGTAACGTTACCAATGCGTACATTGCGTCGGCAACCACATCGAACCCAGCCTTGCGCAACGCTGCCATTCAAGCTGCCAAAAAAAGCAAATTCTCCTCCGGAACGCACGAAGCAGTAGGAACGATCACATACCGGTTTGTGTTGAAATAGACAACATCAAAAGATGAAAGTTGCAATTACTATATTATTAACATTATTCTTCACATCTGTGTATTGCCAAGATAATTTTAAATCATTGATAGACAGTGCAAAAGCTGAATTTTCAAAAGAATTTGAACAACAAGACTATAAAAAAGCGGTTGATTATCTGGAAAAAGCGGTTTCTCTAAAACCTGATGATGCTGAAGCTCACTATTTTTTGGGGTATGCATACAGCAGAGTAAATGCTAAAGACGGGAAAGATTTGTTGGCTACAAGTTTACCTCTGACAATAAAAGCAAGTGAACAGTTTGAATTGGTCAATAAATTAACTCCCAAATATGATGGCGAGATAGTTGTTCTTGACCCTTATTCAAAAATATCTTTTGAATGGGCTTCATTGGCAATAAGTTATCTATTTGCTAATAATCAAGATTCTGATTCTGCCAAGTGGGCGTTTGAAGAAGGAAAGAGACGGGGCGGTTTTGGCGATTTCACCTTAGCAATCAATAGAGTGGCATTAGATGCGTGCAGTGAAAATGCAATGTTAGTTTCATCGGGCGATAATCCAACACTCGTATTGTGGTATCTTCAATGTGTGGAAGGGTATAGACCGGATGTGTCTGTTATTGACATTAATTTATTGGATACAAAATGGTATCCCGAATACCTTTCCCAAAAAGAAGAAGTACCTTCTGACTTTTTAACTATTGCCAACGACACTGTATATTATTATGGCAATATCCCACGCCATACGATGCTTCTCCTGCATTTAATGAGATTGAACAGATTTAAAAGAGGCATCTATTATACGTATGGATTCCCGAAAGAAGAAAAAGAAAGTTTCGATAATCGTATTGATTCTTATTTTGTTGTAGATAAATTGGAATTAACGGACAGTAAACCGGATATCAATCAATACAATAAAGAAGTAACAGATATATTTAAATTATCAAAATATGTTAATTTAAATAGCACGGATGAATTGAATCTTTTTAATTATTTTAGATATATTTTAGTATCGAACATAACGGATAATCTTTCGGATGATAAAAAGAGAGCTCGAGAATTGCTTAAATTGTTTGATAAATATGCAAATGATGCAGTAATTCCGTATTATGACGACAGAATAAAGGCGTGGATTTCTAATATTCGTGAATCAACAAAATAAAATAAATTTTATTGTACATCTATAAAATATTGTTTGTTAAACTATAACAACTGTCTTTGTCGCGTTTTACTAATACAAATTCAGGATGAAGCAATATCATAAATGTCGGTATCCAAAACAAATTTGTTGGCGAGATATAGTAAAGGCTTACGGGAATGACAAATGGTATTATCCGGACACTAAGTGTCCTAAAGCTCCTGAACCTTTATATGATATTAGCCTTTGAAACAAATTATAACTCAAAATGGTGTATAGAAGACTTTTGGGGTGTATTCTATTCCTGAATATTTTTATGACCACGTCTTTATTTGGTCAACAGACGGAGATAAAAGGAATACTGGCGGATAGCGTTACTAAACAACCATTACCCTATGGAACAGTAATGATAAAAAATAGTAAGGATTCGTTAGTGGCAGGTGTATTGACTGACGAAAAAGGCATGTTCCATTTTAACGGGAAGATTCCTGTGCAAACTAATTCATATATTCAAGCAAGCTACGCTGGTCATAAAACCAAAAAAATAACATTGTCCACAGATAAACGTGCTTCTTTATTTGATATGGGAATGGTTTTATTAGCGCCCGAAAATTATCTGCTAAAAGAAGCCACCATTATAGGCATGCCTAAATATATGGATATCAAGTTCGACCGGAAGGTTTTTACCATGAACGATACCCGCATTGCTGCTGCGCGTTCGGTACTTGATTTATTGAGGACACTGCCCGGAGTAGTGGTTGACGATCAGGGAAATGTGCGTTACAGAGGCGCTCAGGCAACTATCTATGTGGACGACCAACCGGCTGAATTTATCTATCCAAATATAGAGATGATTCCGGTGCACCTTGTTCAAAAAATTGAATTGATAGATGCGGCAATGTATAACAGCAGTTCAAATGCAGGAGGAATTATTAACTTTAAATTAAAAAAGACAACTACTGAAGGACTAAGCGGAATGATTTCAGGAGATGTAAATACGCTCTTATTGAAGCCTTACGGTCAATATAACGGATTCTTGAATCTTAACTACAAAACTGGAAATTATACGTTTTTCAACAATTTTGTTGGTAATATCCAAAAACAGTATCTCAATCAGAATGTGAAAGGAATATTGAACTATGGAACTGTATATACCATTGATAATGAGTCTAATCAAATAGATTCACGAAATAAATTTTCTGATTACGCCGGAGTAAAATACACCTATAACGATAAGCTGCAAATTTATTTGGCAGGAGGTTTTTGGGGAACGCATGTAAATGAAACTACTGAGGCTATTAACCGACAAACGATTCAAGGCAACGATCACTTTTATGACTTCTTTTCAAACAATGGACGTGCCAAGATGACACTTTCCGGCTTTTCTATTCCACTATGGGTAACCTATCATTTTTCAAAAAATGAAACCCTTGAGGGAGGAGCTCACTTTGAACACATAAAAACCACTTACAATCCCTCCAATCAATACGTATATTCATACATCAATGATAATCCCGTTGACAGTATTAGCAAGTTGTATTATGATAACAAGGAAAACAGAAGTGATATTGTCGTTACATTTCTTTATTCCAAAACGTCAAAAAATGATTTAGTGCGATGGCGACTGGGATTCAATGGTATTAGCCATTTAAAGCGAGTGTTTAATAATAAAGCATATATGAATGATCTCCCCGATTTATCATTGACTACCTGCACAGACGCAAAGCCACAACATTATCTTCTTTGGGGAAAAATAGGATTAACATGGAAAAAATGGAAAATAAATGGAGGCATGGATGTGCAGTATGATAAAGTAAATGCGTTCTATATCCGGTATCCGGAAAACAGAGATACTCTCTATCAAGTCTATAAAAAATATTTTAACCTTTTGCCTTCGCTAACAGTTGCTTTTGCTATAGACAGCGTTCAGGAACTAAAATTAACTTATAATCGTTCGGTCAACACGCCGGTATTTGATTTTTTTTCTTTGTGCGATTACATAGACAAAAGTAACCCAAGATCATGGCAACAAGGAAATTCAGCTTTACAGCCAGTTAATACCAATAATTTTTATTTTAGTTATACATTTAGTAAAGAAAAGTTTAATCTATCGACAGAAGCCTTTTTCAGTCAGACTAATAACGAAAATTACTCTGTAAGTTATCCAATCAGCAGCACCATCCAGTTAAATAGACCGGAAAATATTGCTTTCAGGAGCAATACAGGTATAGATATTTCTGCATGGATGCAATCCTGCAAAGTAGTAGATATTTCGCTATCCTCTACCATTTCACATACTTTCCTTGATGCATCTTCATTAGCCTCCCAATTCCATGATTTAGGACTGAATGATGTAACGTTGAAAAAGAAGAATTTCGGGTTCATAATTAAATTGAACTCAAGTTTTCATTTTTCGCCAACCCTGTCGGGAATGCTATATGTCAACTATTTCAGTCGAGAAATAATTTTTGAAGGATATAAAAATGGCTACTTCAATTCAACAGTAAGCATAACAAAAAAACTGTTTGGAGACAAACTTTTTGTTACGATTGGAATACGTAATCTTTTGGATGGCATAATGACACATGGATATGATGAAAATTATGCAGGTATAACACAGAAAATTATCGAAAATTCCAGTAACTATAAACAAACTTATTTCATATCATTACACTATAAAATTGGATATGGAGACAGAGGAACAAAAGATTATAGAAATTGAGATTATTGTTCAATAGTTAATTTGGTGATTTATGCATTCCTTTCCCTTCGATCATCAACCCGACTCTATGGACTGCGGTCCGGCATGCCTGCGAATGGTAGCCATGCATTATGGGCGGAGCTACTCGCTGGAGCAGTTGCGGAATCGCTGTTTTATCAGCCGCGAGGGCGTGTCGCTATTGGGTATCAGCAAGGCGGCGGAGGAGATTGGGTTCCGCACGGTGGGCGGTAAGTTTACCTTTGCGCAGTTGGCAGAGAAAGCGCCGCTGCCCTGCATCGTGCATTGGCAGCAAGAACATTTTGTAGTGGCGTACAGCATTCGTAAACGGAGGAGAGGCGCTCTCGTTTATATTGCCGATCCGGGGAAGGGCTTGGTGCAATACAGAGAACAGGCATTTTGCGAGAATTGGATTAGTACTCTTTCCAAAGGCGAAGAAAAAGGCGTAGCTCTCATTCTGCAGCCCACAGAAGCTTTTTACCGGCAGGAGGGAGAGGCAGTTACAAAAAACCGGTTTCGTTTTCTGGGTAACTATTTTTCGCCTTACCGCAAGCTTTTCGGGCAGTTGCTGCTGGGATTGCTGCTGGGAAGCCTGTTGCAGCTTTTTTTTCCGTTCCTCACGCAGGCTGTTGTGGATACGGGCATTGCCAACCAGAATATTAGTTTTATATACCTAATCCTGCTGGCGCAACTCATGCTGCTCATCGGTCGCACGGCGGTCGATTTTATCCGGCGGCGCATTCTGCTGCATATCAGCGCCCGCATCAACATCTCACTTATATCGGATTTCTTCATTAAATTGATGAAACTCCCGATGAGTTTTTTCGATACCAAGCTACTGGGCGATTTACTTCAACGCATCGAAGACCATAACCGCGTGGAGCGTTTCCTCACGGCGCAAAGCCTCAATGTGCTCTTTTCGGTGTTCAGCCTGCTTATTTTCGGTATTGTGCTGTTTCTTTACGACTTGCGTATTTTTTTTGTGTTTTTTATTGGCACGACGCTCTATGCTGTATGGATACTCTTTTTCTTGAAACGCCGGCGGACGCTCGATTATCGCTCTTTTGAACAACAGGGGAAGAATCGCAGCAAAGTCTATCAACTTATTAACGGCATGCAGGAAATCAAGCTGCAAGGATGCGAACAGCGCAAACGGTGGGAGTGGGAAGATGTGCAGGCAGATCTTTTCAAAGTCAATCTCGATACCCTTTCCCTGCAGCAAACGCAGGAAGCAGGCGCCATTGCCATCAACGAACTAAAAAACATTGTCATCTCCATTCTGGCGGCTACAGCGGTTATTCACGGACAACTAACTCTGGGAATGATGCTTTCGGTGCAATATATCATCGGTCAATTGAACAGCCCTGTGGAACAGTTGGTAAACTTTATTTACCAGTGGCAGGATGTCAGTATCAGTCTGGAACGTATCAACGAGATACATGTCAAAAATAATGAGGAAGACGCCAACAGAAGCGCTGTGCTGGCGCTGCATCAGGGAGAAGATATAAGGATAAACAATCTTATGTTTCAATACGAGGGACCTTATTCTCCCAAAGCGTTGAACAACATCAATCTAACATTGCCGAAAGGAAAAGTAACCGCCATTGTGGGAGCAAGCGGCAGTGGAAAAACAACACTCATCAAATTGCTTTTGGGATACTATCCGCCTGTTTCAGGAAACATTTTTATAGCCGATAAAAATCTGCAGGAGATAGATCTTCGTTGGTGGCGTCAGCAGTGCGGCGTTGTAATGCAAGATGGTTATATCTTTTCCGAATCCATTGCCCGCAATGTGGCTGCAAGTGGCGAAGATATTGATCTGGAACATCTTCAGGAGGCTGTAACCATTGCCAATATCAGGGAACATATTGAACGGCTGCCACTGAAATACAACACTGTCATCGGGCAGGAAGGGCAGGGATTGAGTCAGGGTCAAAAGCAGCGGATTCTCATTGCGCGATCTGTCTATCGCGATCCGCAATTTATCTTTCTTGATGAAGCTACCAATGCGTTGGACGCTAACAATGAACGAATGATTATTGAGAATCTTAACACATTCTACCAAGGGCGGACAGTAGTGGTGGTGGCGCACAGACTTTCAACCGTCAAAAATGCCGACCAGATAGTGGTTCTGGACAAAGGCGAGATAATAGAGATTGGAACTCACGAAGAATTGACAAAAAGTAAAGGAGCATATTATCATTTAGTAAAGAATCAGTTGGAACTGGGGAGATGAAGCACACAGTACACAATTATCAGTACTAAATTTCTTATTATCAATATAATATATCTAATGGAATCAATTGAACTGAGGAGCGAAAAAGTGAGGTCTATCATTGGGAAGATGCCCTCGTTGGTAGTACGCAGTGGCATTGCGGTGTTGTTTGCGGTGTTTAGTCTGTTGCTCGTTGGGAGTTATTTTTTTCCCTATATGGAGACCATTCAAATACCGGCACAAATTGTTCCAGCGGGAGATTCTTCATATTGCGCAAAAATTGAAATACCCGTTACCCGACAGTCAAAAATAGAGCCAGGATCGCCGGTAATGATTGAGATAGAAGGTTATAGCAAAAACAAATACGGACAACTTTCGGGATATATTGAACAAAAAGATTCCATTCCCGTGATAAATAGTAATGGTAAACAGTTGATTATCACAGTTAGTCTATCTGACAAACTTCGTTTACCAACCGGTAAAACTATTTCTTACTATCCGTCCATGCAGGGAAATGCAACTATTTTATTAAAAAAAGAACGTCTGCTCAAAATTATCTTCGGGTGGCTTAAGCGATAATTATACAACCGGAGTTAAGACAACATCACTTATTTATCACAAATTGCGTATATTTGCATCGCAATAAATCCGTACATCATAAATCAATAGATTATGAAAGCATTTATATTTTTAGCAACAGGCTTCGAGGAGACTGAAGCTTTGGCAACGCTGGACGTGTTGCGCAGGGGAGGAATTGACGCAGCATCAGTGTCAATCATGCCCGAAAAAGAGGTGAGGGGAGCGCACGGCATCGCTGCTGTAGCCGATGTTCTGTTTAATGATGCCGACTTTGCAGCGGCAGACATACTGGTGTTACCTGGAGGAATGCCGGGAGCAGCCAATCTGCAGGAACACAAAAAATTAGGTAATTTATTGACATCTTTTGCCGAAAAAAAGAACCGGATTGCCGCTATTTGCGCCGCACCGAAAGTGCTGGGAAATCTTGGAATATTAAAAGGCTACAATGCCACATGCTATCCCGGATTTGAAAATGAGCTTACAGGCGCTGAAGTAAAAAAAGATGCCGTCGTTGTGGACAGAAATATTATCACAGCAAAAGGACCGGCGTTTGCTATTCCGTTTGGTTTAAAAATAATAGAGCTGTTGAAAGGCAAGGATGCAGCCAGCGAAGTAGCGGACGGAATGTTATGGAATAGATAATGTGCAGTTTTCTATTTAACATAATATTAATTATAGGAAAATTATACAGACTGAATTTGAACTGAAATTGAAACGAAAAAATAAGCTTATTATGGCGCTTACACCTGTTATCACGGAAGAAAATATCAAAAAAGTATCCGAGTTTATCGGAAATTCTCAAAAAATTGTGCTGATTACGCATATCAGTCCCGATGGCGACGCCATGGGTGCTGCGCTTGCCATGTACCACTATTTGACGGCGTTGCACAAAGATGCTACAGTGATTGTCCCAAACCGGTATGCCGAATTTTTGGCATGGATGCCCGGCAGTAACCAAATTATTGTTTTTAAGGAAATGGACGGCAAAGCAACCAATATTCTGAAAGCTGCCGATTTGCTTTTTGCCATTGATTTTAATGCCGCAAAACGTGCAGACAGAATGTCGGCGCTTTTTCCGGCGTTAAATTGCAAAAAAATATTAATTGACCATCACCGTGATCCTGAACACTTTTGCGACGTGATTATTTCGCATCCTGCGATTACATCGACCTCAGAGCTTATTTACCGGTTGATTTGCCGTATGGACGGTTTTGAGCTGATTACCAAAGCATGCGCCGAATGTATCTACACGGGCATGATGACCGACACAGGCGCTTTCACGTTTAACTCCAATTATCCTGAAATTTACCAAATTATATCTGAACTGCTCTCAAAAGGCATTGATAAGGACGACATTTATAACAAGGTGTATAATACGTATTCTGCTGACAGAATACGCCTTATGGGTTTTACGTTAAGCGAGAAAATGGAGATTTTACCCGACTATCATACCGCAATCATTACCCTATCGCAGGCGGAACTGAATTGGTATAATTATCAGGAAGGTGATACAGAGGGTTTTGTAAATATTCCTTTAAGCATAAAAGGAATTGTTTTTTCCGTATTGCTCAAAGAAATTGACAGCAAAGAACATGAGTCATTGATAAAACTTTCGTTGCGTTCGCGCGGGACATTTCCCGTCAATGAAATCGCCTCCGAATATTTCAACGGCGGCGGACACATCAATGCAGCGGGAGGCGAATGTTATACCACAATGGAAGAGGCAGTTGCCCGTTTAAAGAGCGCCCTACCCCACTTTAAACAGCAATTGAACGAATTAAGCAAATAGTTTATATCAATCCTGAAATTTTAATTGCCTGTTTATCAAATCAATATAATCCAATAGCTCCTCCCTGCCCTTTGCCGTTTCCGATGACGTAACGAACACGGGAGGAAGTTCGTTCCACTGTTCCAGCAGACATTTCTCATACAGTGTGATGTGATGATTCAACTGCGTATTCGACAGTTTGTCGGCTTTTGTAAAAACAACAGAAAACGGCAATCCATGCACGCCCAGCCACTCTAAAAATTCACGATCAATAACTTGCGGTGCATGTCTGCAATCTATTAATACAAAGAGATTTGTCAACTGACGGCGATGCAGAATATAATTTTCAATGATTTTTCGAAGCTCTCCCCTACTCTCTTTTCCGGCACGTGCGAATCCATACCCTGGTAAGTCAACGATATACCATTCGTTATTTATCAGGAAGTGATTGATTAACATTGTTTTGCCGGGTCTGGCTGACGTCATTGCCAACCCTTTCCGGTTTACCAGCATGTTGATTAACGACGATTTCCCCACGTTGGAACGCCCTATAAAAGCATATTCGGGAAGGTTCGTACCCGGACATTTACGAACATCCGTATTGCTGATTACAAATTGTGCAGATAGTATGTTCATCTTAATTTACTTTGATGGCACCGTTCGGAAAGATAACCCCTCTTGTCCGGCTTCGTTCAACTGTGTTT
>Ga0209629_10003535_pt1 | contig 11221 bp, 10 predicted proteins | sample TergutCu122P5_FD_187286 | JGI IMG/M metagenome (GOLD analysis project Ga0209629, IMG submission 187286) | Cubitermes ugandensis P5 segment gut microbial communities from Kakamega Forest, Kenya - Cu122 P5 (SPAdes) (version 2) | ecosystem: Host-associated > Arthropoda: Insects > Digestive system...
AATCTTTTCGAGTATTAATTGTTGAATCCCTCCAGGCAACACGAAATTGATCACCATCGGATGCGTCAAAAAAGTTTCGATATTTTTTCAAACCATGCCTTGCAAGGCGGAAACACGTTAGTAACCTGTTTTCACGCAAGCACGCGGAAATGCGAGCGGAAGGCACATCAAACATTTTTATCACAGGAGATTGCGCATGAAAGCAACGGCTATTCAACTCAGGAAGTCTTACGAAATTTCGGTTGGTCGCGGAGCGACGATTGTCAAGGTACTTGACATCAATCCCAAAACGGGTGCATGGATATGCGAAACGCAGAGCGGCAAGGAGATTGCTATTGGCGATCCCAAGCGTTTTCTCAAGGCCATCGACGGCGGCAAGGGAACGAAAAAGAAAAAAGGCGTTGAAGATGATGAATCGTCTTCGCTGCAATCGCCCGAAAGCGAAACAGCGAAAAAAAGCCCTTGTCAGGGCGACGCCGGGACTTCACTACCAAAGGAAGAAAAGGCCGTGACAAGCCCTTCAGGAAGGCCGGAAAAGGCCAAAGAAAGCAAGCCGGTCGCCGACCCGGAAATACTTGAGCAATTACGGAAGGCGGTCAAGGAAGCCGACAAGAAATTGCGGACGGCACGAAACGCATTGCAATACGGCTTCATCGATCAAAGCAAACTTGACGAGGCCACTGTCGAATACGATGCCGCGTGCAAGGCATTGAAAGAGGCAGGCGGCGTGTTGGGCAGCGGTGGCCGGTGTCTCGGCCAAATGTCCGGTCGGGATGCGGCATACAAGGTACTTTGCGAAACAGGCATTTCGATGAACGGTCGCCAAATCTGCGAAATGGCACTTGATCAGGGCTACTGGGAACCGCAAGGCGAAACACCTGAAGCAACGATTGTTTCGGCCATGCTCACCGAAATAAAACGCAAAGGCGACGCCGCAAGATTTATCCGCACCGGCAAAGGATTGTTCGCCGCAAAACAATGACTTTTAGCAAGCCGTTTTTTATCGCCGGGCATCGTCCCGGCTTTTGGCAGTGACGGCAAGCATTGGGCAAGCCAACGAATGAATCAACTTTTGGAGTAATGACATGTCAAAGACAAAGATCAAACCAATTTTGCATTGGGAGCCGCGAGGCTATGGGTTATTTTGGAATCACTTATGCCTTGTTTCGCTTGAAAAGACCGAGAGAAACGGGACGCCGTATTACAAATTGGACCATCCGGATGATGTGTCCAATTTGTTCAATGGGGACTACGCGGATGTTGAAAAGGTCTGGAAAGACGCAGAGAATTGCGAGGGCGATGTTGACTTTTATATGGAAGACAATGGGAAAGTCCATGACCGCCTGAAGGAGATTTACGAACAAATCATTGCCGACCTGCCTTACGAAGTGTTGACAACGGAACCTGAAACCAGTACCGGAGATTCACAACTGCCTGAATTGCAGTCCGAAACGCCTTATGCCGACAAATTCTTTCGAGTCCCGCGCCGTATCACCTACCTGACATTGGGAGTGAGTCCAAAAGAGATTTTTGAACGTTTCGAGGAATTTGATTTGAACAGCGACGAATGTTGTTGTTTCCTTGACGCCGCAGGGATTGAGGTTCACAACAAGAGTTGGCGCATCGGCACTTTCATCGAACCAGTCGTCTTATGCGGCCTGATTTTTCCGAAACATACCGTCGCCGTCTTTCAGGGAATGAAGCCGAACAGCCGCATCGCTTTGTTTTCAGTGGACGAGACGGATACGGAAGAATAGATTCCATTGTTTTTGACAACATCCGCTTCAGCCGGGCATCGTCCCGGCTTTCGGCAGTGACGGGGCGATGTTCGCCCTTTTGCGGCTTGCCGGGGTTGATATGCCAGGCTTTCCTTGTGAAAAAGCAAGCCGTTTCAAACCATGACTCATCCTGATGACAGAAAGGTCAATGCCATGTCAAATCAACGCAGGCAAAAATTCGCAGAATTGAAAGCACAAATTACCGGGGGATTGTTCAAGAGAAAAAACGAACTTTTTGAAGCCATCGCGAAAGAAATCCTGGACATTGAAACGCTTAAAATACGCAATCATACTCCGCTGGATTTTCATTCCATTGCCGTTTGGGAGATGGAGAACGCATTACAAGCGGCCTATTTTGCCGGGCAAAAGGCGACCGTTGTTCCTGAATTCACCTGGGTCGGTGTCAAAGATGGGGTGGATATGGATTTGTTTTGCGGCGGCCTGTTTCTGGTGCGGATTCACACTTTGCCGGAAAAACCGGACGGCGAGCCGGGCGGTTGCGAACTTCGATTTGTCGCTTTTGAGGATCATCTTCGTGAAGAGGCATATCCGCATTTGCAAGAAGGCGAATCGTTGCGACTTGAAAGCCGCGAGGATGCCGAATCGCTGCTGGAAAAATGGTACACGACCGTCAACGGTTTGCCGGTCGTCTTCCATGACATCGAAAAACTTCATACAGGTGATCATAACAAAGCGAATCAACAAGCCCGGCAAAATGAATTGTGTGAGTGGCAGAAAAACATCGTATTGCGGGAAAAACTCAAGGAATTTGTTGACAGTGCCGACCCGATTGTTGAGGATGAGGAGTACGGAAAGCATCTGTCCAATCGCATCTGGAACGATTACATGCTCTCGGCAGCCCAATCCTATCATCGGGCAAAGCGAGCGTTGAATCTTCGGGACGACAGGGCGGCTTATTGGAACGCACTTCATGCAATGGCGGCGGCTGAGGCGGCCAGCGAAGTCCTCGAACACGATGATGAACAAACCGCCTGTGTTGAAGCGATCATTGTATATCATGATTCACTGACCTGTATTCGTGAGGCGGAACCGGAACTGGCTCACGCATTCGCAAAGAAGCCTGCCAAAGAATAACGAAGCAATCCGCATCCTTTGAGCCGGGGATCGTCCCGGCTTTTCGTTGTGCCAGACTGCTCTCTGCAAGGCGACCGTTGACTCTTTCAGCGTGCAAAATCATCTCCGTGCCTTTGCCATTCATCAAATTGTGCATTCCGGTTTTCTGGCAATCTTCAAGAGTTCATTGATGCATACAAAAAGCAGGCGTTTTACGCCCCATCTTTACGCTCCGGACTTGGGTACGGGCGGGGCGGTCACTTTGCGCCACGCGGCTTCCGTGCGGCCTTGTGCGCGGCCTTTGTACGGCCAGGAGCAAGCGGCCAAGATAAAGAAAAAAAACAAAAGAAAGGAAAGATAAGATGGATATTCAGATTCAAGCCATTGAAAGCATCAGACCGTATCAAAAAAATCCGCGTATCAACGATGGCGCGGTCGATGCCGTTGCCGCGAGTATCAGGGAATTCGGGTTTCGGCAGCCGATTGTCGTGGATGCCGACGGTGTGATCATTGCCGGGCACACGAGATGGAAGGCGGCACAAAAACTCGGACTCAAAAAAGTGCCTGTTCATGTTGCTGTCGATTTGACGCCGGAGCAGGTCAAAGCATATCGCCTTGCGGATAACAAGACGGCGGAACTGGCCGAGTGGGATTTTGAAATTTTGCCGATTGAACTTGCCGAATTGCAGGACAGCGGTTTTGACCTTGATTTACTGGCATTCAATGAAAAAGAGTTGACGCAACTGCTGAACGTCAACGTGAAGCAGGGTGAAACCGATCCCGACGACGTGCCGGAGCCGCCGGACGATCCGGTCACGAAGCGAGGCGACATTTGGATTCTCGGCAACCATCGTTTGATGTGTGGTGACAGCGCAAATTCCAACGACGTTGACACGTTGATTGCCGGTCGTGCGATGCAGATGTGTTGTTGCGACCCTCCTTACGGAGTGCGTCCGATGTATATTGCCTAAGATACCAAATAGGCGATAGATACCTTGATAACAATGTTCAAGATAGATTGAATTGATTCAAACTTTGGAACCAATTTGCTTGATAGACCTCTGGATTATCATTTATGAACCAAAGGCCAATCCAAAAGTTCCGGTGAAACTCTGAATATTTCCAAAATTCCAATTTGGATGACGACACGAGAAGAAAAGTCAATACAGTTTATCAAAAGAACCGTGGCCGTTTGGTCGGCCAAAAGTGCATAGAGGGTAAGTTCACGGCAAGTGCAGAGCCGTGGGCGAGACAGCTCCCTCGACAATGTGGGACACTGGCGAGATTACATAGCCTTGGCCGTCCTGCTAGGCAGAGTTTTCCAATGACTACTTACAGGAACCACCATAACACCTTCGAGAAAGAGGGTTCTCGTTGCCGCTAATAATGTGATCGCCCTGGAGAGACCACCGCCGGGGGTTAAGGCAACGGCCCAAACAACTGAATACTTTCACCGTAGGTTGACAGTTTGACGAATGTCGCAAGGCATTCCGTAGTCGTCGAGCGAGACCAATTAGCCGACGATGTTTGGGGAAGCAGCAGATTGCTGTTGGGTGTGCAAAAAGGTGGAGTCTAACGGAAAACGTTTGAGTGTTATCAAGGGAACCGGAGAAACCTGATCGAGTAGAAAGTCGATAATGTTACAACAATAGAGGCAAACGGTAATCGCACGGATAACCTTGCAATCAACAAGGCGAATCCTTACCGATGAGACAATCAGGTGGCAGAGCCTCCGTAGTAGTCCGAGACGTTAATGACGTTCACATGGCGAAGGGGGGCAGGATAATTTGAATGAACTTTCAACAGACATTACTTTAATTTGGAGGGGCCAAATGAATGTACAAGAGGTTCAAAGAAAACTTTGGGAACAATCGAGAGCGCATCGGGAACATCGGGAGGCCGAAAGGCCGCTTATGCCTATGAACCCCTATGAGAACAGGGTTCGTAACCTGATGGACTTGATGCACCAACCGGACTGGCTTCATGCCGCAATGGTAAGAACTATCGAACGTTCCAAAGGCAAAGCACCGGGCGTAGACGGCGTGACGACATACAAGTTCACACGCCGTGGTCTCGAACAGAAGTTCGAGCAACTACGCCTTGAATTGAGAAATGGAATCTATCAACCCAAACCGCTCCGACGAGTGGAAATACCAAAAGCGAACGGCAAAATACGTCCGCTTGGTATTCCCTGTCTGCGCGACAAGATCGTTCAGGAAGCCATTCGCATGGCTCTGGAACCGATCTTTGAGGTGGAATTCCATGACAATTCGTATGGGTTTCGGCCTAATCGAAGTACCCATCATGCCGTTTTTCGATGCCAACACCTGATGAGGCATGGCTTCACTTGGGTGATCGAAGGGGACGTGAAGGCGTGTTTCGATGAAATTTCTCACGAGGCCATTCTCAAGGCTCTGCGTGAAAAGGTGATGGACAATAAATTCCTTGATCTGATCGATCGTTTTCTCAAAGCGGGCGTGAAAATCGACGGAAAGCTCCATCCCACCGTGAAAGGGGTTCCACAAGGTGGAGTTGTCTCTCCGCTTCTGGCCAATGCCGTTCTCAATAAGCTGGACTGGTTCCTGCATGAGAAAGGGACACATGGGCTTGTGATGCAAAGAGCAGCGATGAACAAGGAATCCAACATTCGATTCACACGATATGCGGATGACTGGTGTGTCTTTCTGACTCGAACGAATAAGCGTTATGCCGAATCGCTCAAGGAAGAAATCGGTGAATTTTTGAAGACCAATTGCAGCCTTCAACTATCACAGGAAAAGACGAAAGTTACCCATGTTCGTGACGGATTTGACTTTCTCGGTTTTCACTTGGAACAGGGAATTGGACAACGTGGAAAGTTTGTGCCGAAAATCAAGGTTGGTCAAAAAGCCATTCACGCAATCACACTCCGTTTGGACGAGGTGATACGGCAGCGACCGTCCCAAGAGAGCATCGCCGCCCGACTCGCCAAAGCCAATACTGTCATTAGGGGCTGGTCCAACTACTTCAAGATAGCGCATAATTACAATGATGTCGCCGGGAAATTGGATCACATAGCTCACTGGACGATGGTCAAGGCAATATGTCGAAAGTACGACATACCAAGCGGAAAGTGTCATAAAAGGTTTTATTTCAAAGGACGAATCGGTGTTGACCCGGAGAGGCGAATCGTTTGGTTCGCAGACACAAAAATGTCACACGATTATCGAAGTCCCTTGACCTATGAACCGGGAATGGGAACATACGAAACGGATGCGGAGTTGGAAGCAAACTTTCAAGTTTACGAGCGACTCCGACCGGGAAGTATGGAAATAAAAAGGACAATCCTGCGAAGAGACCATTACTTCTGTCAACAATGCGGAAGGAAAGTCACGGCGGAAACGTCCCATCTTGACCACATTAAGCCTGTACGTGAATTTGCCAGCTATCGAGAAGCCACCAGCAAGGAAAACGTGCAAACCCTTTGTTTGAACTGCCATGCTGAAAAGACCTATCGAAAGAAAGACAAAGTTTAGGATTATCTGGAGAGCCGGATGCTTGGAAACTTGCACGTCCGGTTCGGGGTTGGGGGCAGGGTGCAATCCCTGCCCTACACCATGTCAAAGTCGAGTCACGGAGTAACAACGCGATTGCCGCAGGATTGTCGAGTTTTACATCAACACATCATCAACAATTCGACGCCGCGCGCATGGGCGGTGAGGTCGAACCGACGACGCGCAAACTGCGTCCCAAAGATCGTCCTTTGGAAAACGATTTTGTTTCGGACGAAGAGTTTGATCGTTTGCTGGATGCGTGGTTTGGAAACGTTGCTCGCGTGATGAAGCCCGGCGGTGTGTTTTACATTTGGGGCGGATATGCGAATATGGCGAATTACCCGCCGTTTCTCAAAAAGCATAACCTGTATTTCTCGCAGGCGGTGATCTGGATCAAGGAGCATCCTGTACTCACCCGGAAGGATTTTATGGGCGACCACGAGTGGTGTTTTTACGGCTGGAAACTCGGCGCGGGTCACAAATTTTACGGGCCGAACAACATCACTGATACATGGCAACTCTCGAAAGACCACGACGGCAACTGCGCAATCGGCAGTGGAGTGCGTCTCAACTTTCCCGACGGTTCGCGTCTTGACGTGTTACCGCCGAGCGACAAGCATCGTGTGCGCGAAGTCGAGTTCTCGGAGGAAACGGTCAATCTCATCGGCATGAATTCTATCACCGACGTCTGGCGTGTCAAGAAGGTCAACCCACAGAGCATGGTGCATTTGATCCAAAAGCCAACCGAACTTGGCGTTCGCGCGTTGCAATACTCGACATTGCCCGGCGAGAACGTGTTGGAACTGTTCGGCGGGAGCGGCTCGACGTTGATCGCCTGCGAAATGACAGGCCGAAAATGTTTCGCAATGGAAATCGACGAGGCGTTCTGCGATGTCATCGTGCAACGGTGGGAAGAATTCACCGGTCAAAAGGCCGAACGCATTTTGGCCACACAACAACTTTGATAACCGCTCACGCATGTCAGGGATTTCACGCAAAGACGCCAAGAAAACCAAGTCCGCAAAGAGTTTTAAGAATGCTTTGCGATCTTTGTCTCCTTTGCGTCTCTGCGTGAAACAAACAACAACTTTTTTATGGAGAATTCCGCATAATGCTATATTTGGCGTGTCCCTATAGCCACCCGGACGAGTCGTTACGTCGGCGGCGTTACCATCTTGCCTGCCGTACTGCGGCGAAATTAATGCAATCTGGCATTGTCGTTTTTTCGCCGCTTGCCAATTCCGTGCCTGCCGTTGAATTCGGCGGTTTGGAACTTACACATCACGCATATATGCAACTGGATTTGCCGATACTCCGGCGATGTGATGAAATGCTTATTTTATGTCTCGACTGTTGGCAAAAAAGTCTCGGTGTTCAGCAGGAACTTTGCGAGGCGATCCTGATTCGGATGCCGGTCACCACGATCCATGAGGAAGACATTGAACGTTTGCCGGCAATTCCGAAATCGGCAAGACGTTATCTCACTTCGTCGATTTTAACGGAGGTCTATGATGCCGCCTGAAAAAATCAATCCCGCCGCACTTACGCCGGGAACGCTTGCGCTATTGCTCACCAATGCAGGCCAGCGACTTGTCACGGAAGCACAGGTACGCACCATCGCCGAACTGGGGAACCTCCTTTTGGAAAATGACTGTATTAACCTGATTCAGTACACAGCGTTCCTAGCACAGTCGGAAGGGAGGGCGAATGAATAACAAAATCAATCCGCAATCGCTTCGTCCCGCCGATCTGATGCGGCTGCTTAACACGGCGGGGCTTGGCATGGTGATGACCGAACACCGGCTCCGTCGTCATCGCAATCGGGCAGGTTTTGCTATTGGCAGTGACAAGACGATCAATCTGTTCAAGTATGCGGCATGGCTGACACATGAATTTTTTCGTGAAAAACCGACCGCGATGGATTATTTTGAAAAGAAGCGGCAGGCGAATCTCAAGAGCATGGCGGCGGTGCGTGCGGCGCAGGACATCGGCGAACTGCCGGAGGTCGTGAATCCCGAACGCAAGACCGCTTCTTTGAAATCGTTCAAGACGTTTTGCGAGACGTATTTTGCGGAGATTTTTTACCTGCCCTGGTCGGAGGATCACCTCCGCGTCATCGAAAAGATCGAAAAAGCGGTGCGGTACGGCGGCCTGTTTGCAATGGCGATGCCGCGCGGGGCGGGCAAGAGTTGTCTGTGCCAGGTCGCCGTTCTCTGGGCGGCATTGGACGGCGCGGCACCGTTCATCTGCCTCATTGCCGCGAGTGCCGAGCGTGCGCAAAATCTTTTGGAGAACATCAAAACATGGCTCGAAACGAACCCGCTCTTGCAGGAGGATTTCCCGGAGGTTTGTTTTCCGGTAAAATGCCTCGAACGGATCGCCAACCGCCAAAAAGGTCAAAAATATCTTGGCGAGCCGACGCGGATGGAATGGTCGGCGGACAAAATCGTGCTGCCGACGATTGCCGGGTCGAAGGCGTCGGGCGTCGTGATCACAAGCAGCGGAATGCATGGCAGCGACATTCGCGGCCAGCAACATGCAAGGCCGGACGGCAGGGTCGAGCGACCATCACTGGTGTTGATCGACGACCCGCAAACGACCGAGTCGGCATGGTCGCGGTCGCAGTCGGAACGGCGTGAAGCGATTTTGGGCGGCGACGTTTTGGGCATGGCGGGGCCGGGCAAAAAGATCGCGGGACTCATGGCCTGCACAGTGATTCGTCCCGGCGACATGGCATCACGTATTTTGGATCGCGAAAAGCATCCCGACTGGCAGGGCGAACGCACAAAACTGATCTATGCCTTTCCCGCGAATGAAACGTTATGGTCAAAATACGCGGAACTGCGCAGCGATTCGTTGCGGAACGACGGCGACGGTAAAATCGCGACGGATTTTTATCGCGAGCATCGCCTTAAAATGGACTCCGGAGCAGTTGTTGCGTGGCCGGAACGTTTTAACCCGGACGAACTGTCGGCGGTTCAACATGCGATGAATCTCAAGTTGCGTGATGAGATCGCGTTTTTTTCGGAGTTTCAGAACGAACCAAAAGTCGAAGACCTCGGCGAGGAGATGCTGACCGTTGAAGAAATCGCCGAAAAGACCAATGGTTACAATCGCGGGATCATCCCGCAGGACTGCCAGCACGTGACCATGTTCATCGACGTCCATCAAAACGCGCTCTTTTGGATGATTGCCGGTTGGGAGCCGAATTTTTCCGGTTATCTCGTCGATTACGGAACGTGGCCCGACCAGCAGCGGGAGTATTTTATGTTGCGCGACTGCCAGCGCACGATCCGGCATGTCACAGGCGGTGCGGGCTTGGAAGCGTCGACCTATTCCGCACTCGAAAAACTCGCCGATGAAAAATTGGCCGTTCCCTATTACCGCAACGACGGCATGGAAATGCGCGTCGAACGTTGCCTCATCGATGCCGGCTGGGGGCAGACTTCCGATGTTGTGTATCAGTTCTGCCGCCAGTCGAAACATGCTGCGATTCTTTTTCCGTCGCACGGCCAGTACGTCGGTGCGTCGAGCGTTCCCTTTTCGGAACACAAGCGGCAAAAAGGGGATCGCATCGGTCGGCACTGGCGCATTCCCGGCTCCTTCGGTTCGCGCGGCTGCCGCCACGTTTTGATCGACACAAATTACTGGAAAACATTCGTCCATGCACGACTTGGCATTTTGATGGGCGATCCCGGTTGTCTCTCACTCTTCGGGCATGACCCGAAACGCCATCGTTTGGTCGCCGAACACCTGACCGCCGAATACCGTGTCCGCACAATGGCGTTTGCCCGAACGGTCGACGAATGGAAAGTGCGGGCATCCCGCCCCGACAATCACTGGCTCGATTGTCTCGTCGGCTGCGCCGTCGGCGCATCGATCCAAGGCGCGGAACTGACGACGTTCCAGGCAAAACAGATCGTCACCCGCATGCGCATCAAACTCTCGGAACTCCAGCGCACACGCAAGCGGCTGTGATTTTTTCTTAAAAAATGGCCAAATATCACATTTTCCTTGTGATATTTTTGGCCGTCACCGCTATGTCATAGATGTAAGGGCGGAGGTGGACAGTCTTGAGTCCGGAGGAATCCGCTTCCGAACATATTGATTGAATGAAAAATGCTCCGGACTCTTCCCCTCAAGACTCCAGTCTCACAACAATGATCGATTCCGACTTTTACGCTTTGGCGGGTGCGATTAATCACAACGCCGATCTTCTTGAGCAACATTTGGCAGGCGGCGTTCATGTTCACAAGCAGGAAACGCCTTCGACCACTTGGGCGGTCAGGCATTCGCTTGGTTCGCTCCGACCGCTCATTGAAACTTACGACGCAACCGGCAACAAAATCGGTCACGCCGTGAACCGCGACACTCAAACGTTTGAATTTTGCGAAGTTACGTTCACGATCCCGATGTCCGGGGTTGCGATTCTCAGACGGTAGTCCGGAGAATAAGAGTCCGGAGCAAGTTTTATTCAATTCATACATTTGGAAGCGGAATCTCCAGACTCCGGACTGTCCGCCTCCAGACTGAAAGGTTTCTCATGGCCATCACTTATCTTTCCGACATTGAACTGCCGCGCGACCCGGTGGAAGATTCCCATGCTTCACGCAAGAAGTATGTGGACGACAAGATCGCCGCGAAGCCGGAACTCGGCACGGGAACACCGGCGGCGGTTGCGGCAACCGCATCCGCCGGGAACGCGACCACGGCGGCACCGTTCAATCACGTTCACAATTACACGTTTTTCGCAACGGCACCGGCGGATTTGGGCACGACCGCAACGGTCGGTGTTGCCACGTTGCCCGCTCGCGGCGATCACGTACATAAGTTTCC
>Ga0209629_10003537_pt1 | contig 11220 bp, 9 predicted proteins | sample TergutCu122P5_FD_187286 | JGI IMG/M metagenome (GOLD analysis project Ga0209629, IMG submission 187286) | Cubitermes ugandensis P5 segment gut microbial communities from Kakamega Forest, Kenya - Cu122 P5 (SPAdes) (version 2) | ecosystem: Host-associated > Arthropoda: Insects > Digestive system >...
GACGAATAAGCGGCGCTAAATCGGGCAATTTATCCGGTACGGATTTTATCCAATACATTTGCCCGAACAAAGGATAGGTGCCGCCTTTGGCAAAACGCACCCGGATTAAATCTTTCCTTGAAATTGTCACTTTTTCAATAGCGTTGGGATCGCTTACAAGGTAGTTTCCCTGCTCGTCTTTACCGATGATGCAAATATTATGTCCGTTGAAATGAAAACGGTATTCCATTGGCATATAAGGTAAATAATACATGCCAACGACACAGCCTACAGGTTTTCCGGACAGCAATATCTCGTCGAGCTTTTGCATTGCTTTTTCTTCATTGAGATAGCGTTTGGTTGTTATTTTAAAACCCAGCAGGCGCATCACTCGCGAAAACAACACGCCGGGAAACGTGCGGAAAGATGTAACCGCCATGCCCGCTAATTTGATAAAAGGCATGTGTGTAAAAAACAATCCGCTCGCCAATCCGAAAATTAACGGTTCGGAAATATCGAAACCATAAAACCGTAACAAATTGGCACTCACGCCATTTTCGCAATGTCCCGACGGTCTGTGTTCAAAATCTAATATCATTATACTGTTTTCAATTCATCAATAGAAATGCGCAACACTTCTGCATATTTATTTAAAACACTTTCATCCAATTCTTTAAACTTTTTCGGATTCAAATGCTTTTTGATTTTCCATTTAGTTTGTCCCGTATATTTGGCAAGCAAGCCGACATCCATAATGTTCTTTTCGAGATGATATGCCAGCGGACTGAGTTTGCCGGCTAAAACTTTCCCGCGTATTTCTTCGCATTTTTTGTTAATTTCATTCCAGGTAATATCCAAAGCGTCGTCTTTCACATCCCAGCCTTCGGTGATGACGGACGTGTAATTTCCTTCATCGTCAACAGCGTAAGTTACATCGCGAATCACGGTGTTTTTGAAAACTCTTGAATTTTGCGGAACTTCTTTTACGTTCATAAATAATTTAACAAACAGTCAACATACAATAACTATACGAAAATCTTGCGCTTTCGGGTATCATCAGCAATATTTTTTCTCCTTTTTTCAACCTGCCGGAATATAAAAGTTCTTCCAGCATAGTAAAAGGTGATGCAGAGCCGATGTTCCCTACTTTCGGCAAGTTTAAAAACCATTTTTCTTCCGGAATATAGAAACCTATTTTCTTTAACTCATTCAGTATTTGTTCTTTGAAAAACATCGACGACAAATGGGGCAGATACCAATCAATATCATCGGGTTTGAAATTCCTTTTTTTCGCCAATTCTATTATATAGCGTCCGCCAAGCGGCACAATGTTTTCGCCCAGAATGCGCGTGTCCTGTTTGAGTGAAAACAATGATTTGGTGAGCCATTCATATTCGGGAAACATTGTCCATCCGGCTAAACTGCCGTCTTCGCGTTTCTCGCCGCCGGCATACATACAGGTTTCTTTTTCGTGGGCATACGATGTTATTTCTATCCAGTCCACATGTAAAGAAAGCGTGTTGTCCGCCCGTTTATTTTGCAGGAGCAAAGCAGCAGCGCCATCCGAAAGCATCCAACGGAGAAATTCTTTTTCAAATGCAAGCATGGGGCGTTTTTCTATTTGATCGAAAAGTTCCGTTTCTTTCTCGAAATTGCGTGTGGTCATCCAAGCCGATAATCTTTCGGAGCCGCAGCAAACGGCATTTTTTGCATTGCCTGTGAGAACGGACAAGTAAGCATAACGCATGGCTTGCATACCGGTACAGCAAGAGCCTGCAAACGAAGCTGCTTCAATATTGCGTTCGCCGCCAAGTTCGCCACGCACCATTGCAGCATGAGAAGGCAACAGTTGATCGGGCGATGTAGTGCCGCAGGCAATCAGGTCAATATCATCCAGCCCTACCTTATCGTCCAATAAATTACGAATGGCATTGGCGGCAATCTGCACATTTGTATGCGTCACATTGCCTTCTTTATCCAAGGCATAATAACGGCTTTTGATACCGTTTTTTCCTAAAATGATGCGTCTTGCCAGTGATGGTTTGCCGTTAATCATTCCCAAATATTGCTCCATTTCCTCGTTGGGAACAGGCTCATTCGGAAAAAACACGGCAGCTTTTGTAATATAAACTGATTCCATATATTCAGTTATTCAAGTTAAAACACATTTCCTGTTTAAATTTATTTATTGACTTTATTCTCAAAGGATAAGTCAAATAGAAAACAAGTAATCCGATAGGCGACACCACATACAGCACAAAGAAGAGATAGCAGCAAAACAATTTAATGCGGAATGCCCTTCGCTTGTCCCCGTAACCTCCTTTTTTTCTTATAAAATTAGCCCAAATGCCAAACATTCGATGCCCGACTTTTTCCACAAAGATAACGCTCGGTCTGTAATCGACCGCTTTTTCCTGCATTAATTTGTTTTGCAAATCGTTCCAATTACCGTTTTCGAGCGTTTCATCAATAGTAATGCCAAAACGAGACGCATTTTTAATATCCTCATCGCTCACGCCGGCAGCTGGCAGCCAGCGCGTTGCTTCTTTCTTATTGTAAAGCAACCAGCGAACAATGGTAATCACGCCAACCAAATTAGAGGCATTGTCTTGCAGGACAATATGTCCCGCATAATGTCCGCCTGCTTGGTAAATATATTGACGGATTTTGCGTTGCGACATCACCCACATATTGCGGCAACCCGATATATTAACGATCATTTTCCCTTTCAAATACGCTTTTACTTCTTCATCCTGAAAAAAAGCGTGCAAAGGCAGCGAAGGCGAAAGGTACCAAGGCTGTCCGGAAATAATCACTAAATCGGCATCATTTATATCAGAAAAATCAAACGCTTTCAGTTTTCCCACAGGAATAGCAAGACGGGATTCGGGAAAAGTTTCGAAAAACGACCAGCAAGTCCATGGAAAAGGAAAAGGAGTTTCCGGTTCAATGGCTTTGTAAATAACGGTATTCCCCGTTTTTTCCAACGGTTGACAAACGCTTTGAACGATTTGCAACGCTTGTCCGCTTTGCGTATAATAGAAAACAGCTATTTTTTTCATCATTCGATTTGTTCTAATTGCATATTGAGTTTCAAACTCGGATGCTTTATGATAACACGTCCGGGTAAATTGTTTTTATAGTTCTGAAAATCAATTTTTAAAGATGTTATAAAAGCCGGCATCTCTATTTTTTTTAATTGACTGTTTTGAATTAAATAATAAGTTTTCCCGTCTGATGTATTTATTTTATAACCAACCGGCGCTTGTTCTTTTTCGTAAACTTTGGCATCGATTACCTGTGGCAATTGATAAGAAAACAATGCCCGGAAATCTTTACGGAATAAATTCAAAATCCTTTTTTTCTGCATCGGTTGAAAGCAACGGTTTACTCTAAATTCTTTTTCATTAAGCTCAAAATCAAAAATCGTCATCCCGAATACAGAAGTAAGCGCCATGCGAATAGAATTATTTTCAACAGGCTTTATTAGTAATATTCCTGAAAAATCATTTTTTTTATAATGAATTTGCATATCATACATCAAAGTCGTATCAACGACAAATGGAAACAAATCCGTTTTTTCAATCCGTTTTTTCCCTGCAGGGTCCAAGCCTTTAAAAATACCGGGTGTGCAACTGCCGAAAAAAAGCAGAATTGAAAAATATACCAATGTCATCTTCATTTATAATCTATTCTCTTCAGTTTTCCTATTTTTTGCAGTTGCCGTTAAAAAAACGGTCAAAGATAGAAAAAAAAACACAACTAATAAATTTCTGTGAAATATTATTTTGAATGTCATTTATTTTCCCAATCCAAACGTGAACTTGGCGCCGATGGAATCGTACCTTCCTTTTACAAAAGAAACGAAAATGCCGGCGTCGCCGATATAATTTCCAATGCCGTATCCGAGTTCGGTGTAACAGGGAAGAATGGGCGTATAAAGCTGACTGACATAAATCCGTTCATTCAATATATCCCTCGTCATATTCCTGACCAATAGCGAAAGCATGTAAGGAAATTCATAGATCAAATGCGCCTGGGCGTATGAACGGGAAGCATTGTACCATTCGGAGCGCAACAACTGGAAAACGCCGCCGATAGGATCATCCCACGATTTAGGAAAATTACGCTTCTGAAACAGATTGAAGTCGGCAAAATAAAGCGAATGCGTATTAAGAAATGTTCCTCCGCTGATATAGTATTGAAAAGTATTCATCAATCCAAACTGAATTTTTTGCTGAATGTCGGCTTCCAATTGCGTATAACTGCTGTTACTTCCCCAAACGCCTCTCATTCCCCACGAACATTCAACGGATAGGGTAGGAAAATTTGAGCCGACATATTCTTTCCTTTTACCGGTGATTCGATAATATTGACGGGGCGTCCAGGTTAAACCGACTGTCGGAAGAAATATCCGGTAATAATTTTTCATTAAATCAGTTACATCCGGATCTATATCATCCTGAAAATCTACTGAGGCTTCTTTTTTGTATTGAATCGGAACATACCAATCGTAATTAACGCCGCCGCGAAGAAGTAAACCGTTTGCGATTTCGTATTGACCTCTTAAGCCGGAAGTATAGTGATGATAATATTCCAGATTAAAATCGCTGAAATGAATACTGTCGGGAATTGCTTTTTCAATCATGTCGATAAAAGTCGAATTATACGCTTGATTCCTGTTTTGGAGCGTAAAACGGATTTCACCCATTTTCAGGGGCTGAAACGTCCATTGTACCGGAATGTTGAAGTAAACCTGCTTTCGTTGAAACAAATATGCGAGGCTCGGGTTGAATTGAATTTCCCGTCCTGAATTAGTGGCTTTACGAAACTGAAATTCCTGCCAATACATGATACCATCCAATTTCGTATAGGCTAATTTAAACGGATTTATCAATCCCGAATAACTCATCTGCGAATCGTTGTATTTGAATCGCTTGGATGAAATAATCCCTTGAGAGAAAAAATCCCGTGAACCATGCACATTCAATGCCTGAGTCGATATTTGTTCTTTTTTCCGTGACGCTTCAATCAGAGATTGTTCGTAGGGCGTCAGCGAATCCGTGCGATTTTTTTCCCAGAACGCTTCATCTTTTATTATCGGCAAGGTATCAACTGAAACGCTGAAATAATTGCTCAAATCGTAATTGATTGTTTTAATCCGCTTGTTCGGATCATATTTTTTTACATCCGAATATTGAAAGGACGAATAATAATGATTAATCACTTCATTTCCCAAGAGTTTTAACCGGAATGTAATTTTAGTTTTTACAGGTAAAAGAAAATCTTTTTCGGGAAGTCCGAACTCCGTCACGATCCGGAAATTGGAAAATCCCGATTTCCCTTCGATATCTAATTGATAAATAGTCCATAAACTATCCACTACGTAAAAATAGCCGGAAACCAACTGCTGACTTTGTATTTTGGGAATTATGCCGATTTGATGAATCCTGTGATTAAGCGTATCGTTTGCAGATACATATTCAAAGCGATAATACTTAAAAATATCTTTAATTCCCGGAATAAGAACCTGATTATTAAAAATAGCGGGATTATAAATATTCACATTCAGGAATTGCATGGCGCGCTCGCGGATATCATTCATACCTATTCTTGAGCCATTAACGGCAAGAATTTGTTGTGTAAAATAATTAGGCGCTTTGAAACGAATGCTGACCATAGATTCGACGAAGGCATTCTCGCCTTTCCTGTCTAAATATAAAAAATCGGGAGCATACTGGTATAGAATATTTTTCTTTTTTACATATCTATCTCCTTTGATATAAGCAGTTGCGTCGTATTCTTCAATATATTTTCCGTAAAAGTCCCTGTTTTCAAGAACTTTCATAATAATGCTGTCGGCTTTGTTATAGTCGTCTTTCGCTAAAAGAGCGAAGGGAAACGCAAAAAAGAGGACAAGATATATAAAACAATTCTTACTCAATTTAATTTGCCTGTTTGCTTAAAATCAATATTATATGGAGCTAACCCGTTCCTCTACAAAGGTACAATATTTCTTTTAATCGGCAAAATCAAAAAAAGCTATCTTTTATATTGCGCGAAATCCTCGAATTTGGGAACAACGGATATTTTAGATTTTTTGGTAAAACGCAGTATATCTATCCTTTTTATCTTAACTTTGCACTCTAAAAATTTATTGCATTGAATAAAAATAATGTCTGTTACAATCAATATATCGCAGTTTTTAGAGCTGGCTCAAACGCTGCCGGTTGTCGATGTTCGTTCGCCTGACGAGTACCGCTGCGGGCATATTCCGGGGGCAATAAATATTCCCTTGTTTAGCGATGAGGAGCGTGCTGCTGTGGGTACTGCCTACGTGCAAACAGGACATAATGAAGCGGTGCTTCAAGGCTTGGAGTTCGCAGGGAAAAAAATGCGGGCGATGTGCGAAGCAGCTTTGGCGTTGAAGTCCGAAAAGTTATTGATTCATTGCTGGCGTGGCGGAATGCGCAGCAAATCAATGGCATGGCTGTTTGAAACGGTAAATCTGCAATGCCTTTTGCTCGAAGGGGGTTACAAAGTTTTTCGCCATACGGTATTAGGAGAAATGACAACACCACGCGAATTACGCATCCTGAGCGGTTACACCGGTAGCGGTAAAACCGAAATTTTAGCCGAACTGAAAAAGCTGCGAAAACAAGTCATTGATCTTGAGGGTTTGGCTAACAACAAAGGCTCGGCTTTCGGCGCATTGGGACAACCTCCCCAACCCAGTGTAGAACATTTTGAAAATCTGCTTTTCACGGAATTACAAAAAACGGATAAAACGCAGCCGCTGTGGCTCGAAGACGAAAGCGTAAACATTGGCAAGGCGCAGATTCCGGCTGCTTTTTTTGATCAAATGAAACAGGCAAAAACCTTACAGATAATAGTTCCGCAACCCGTTCGTGTGCAACGTTTACTCAAGGAATACGGTAATTTCGACAGTGCGCTTTTGGCTGAATCCATCAAAAAAATAGAAAAACGTATAGGCTACGACCGTTGTAAACAAGCGCTGGAACTATGCGCTGCAGGAGAACTGGCGCAAGTAGCTAAAATGCTGCTTGATTATTATGATAAGGCTTATGAATTTCAGATTTCAATGCGTGCGCCCGAAACTGTAATTCGAATCGAAATTTCCGATGAGGCAAGCGTTAAGGAAATTGCAAAAAGAATTATGAATTATGAACAATGAAATTCGTTTAACCCAATTCAGTCCGGGCGCTGGATGTGGTTGTAAAATAGCGCCTCGGGAATTGGAAGTCATTTTGCACAGCGACAATGCGCATATTCACTTTGCCGGTTTATTAGTAGGCAATGAAAGCTGCGACGATGCCGCCGTTTTCGACATTGGCAATGGCAATGCGGTAGTGAGTACTACCGACTTCTTTACACCTATAGTTGATAATGCACGTAATTTCGGACGCATTGCCGCCACAAACGCCCTGAGCGATGTGTATGCCATGGGTGGTTTCCCGCTTATGGCGATTGCCATACTCGGATGGCCTCTCGATACCCTGCCTGCAGAATTGGCACGCGAAGTGGTAGAAGGCGCTCGCGAGGTCTGCGCTTCCATAAAAATTCCGCTTGCCGGCGGACACAGCGTAAACATTGATACGCCGCTGTTTGGACTTGCCGTAACTGGAATGATACGCAGCGACCGGGTGAAGAAAAATTGTACGGCAACCGCCGGATGCAGGATTTTTCTCACCAAATCACTCGGCATAGGCATTGTAACCACCGCCGAAAAGCGTGGCGTGGTAAAGCCTTGTGATGCTGCCGAAGCTTTACGGTTGATGACTATGCTCAATGTGGCAGGCTACGATTTTGCACAGTTGGACGGCGTGCGCGCCATGACCGACGTAACCGGCTTCGGGCTGTTGGGACATACGCTTGAAATGGCTGAAGGAAGCAGCGTACAAATTATACTGGAATACAATAAATTACCTCGCTTGGCAGGTATTGATAATTATATTAATCAAGACTGTATTCCCGGCGGTACCATGCGCAATTGGAACAGCTATGGGTATAAAACTTTCATTGATGCGGTCAGCGAAGACAAAGAAAAAGCAAAAGCTTTGCTGTGCGACCCTCAGACAAGCGGCGGATTGCTTGTAGCGGTAGAGCCTTACGCTGTGCCGGATTTACAGATAGCTGCACAAAAAACAAATACGCAATTATTTGAAATAGGATATACGGTTGAACACAAAATTGGTGAAGTTTGGGTCAGCGTAATTTAAGGCGTGATGAAAACACATGAATATAAAACAGAAAAAAAGGAAGACAAACGTTGAAATAGGATTTATCAAATCGAGGATCAAAAATTGCAGAATGCCAGCCGTCTTCCAATCCGACACGGATACCAACCAATAAGACAAATAAAAACAAAAACAATCCCGACAGAAAATAAAAATCTTTCATGCGCTTCCACAAGAAAGTTGCACCGAGCATTAATATACTTGCTGTCGCAAAAAGCAAAAAATTGCTTTGGACGTTATGCCAATTATTTCCCTGACCGATTTGCAAAACCAGCGGATTGTATTCCGGATGATTCAAAATACTGTGTTCGCCAAAAAGAAACGGCAGGAAAGGAATGATAAAACAGGCAATTACTGTTAACGCAAATCCTGCTTTTTCTTTTGTAGTGAATTTTATGAACTTCGGAAAAAAATACAAAACCAGAGGAATGGCAACGAACAGTCTTGTACAAAGGAAAAGACCTGTAATCGCGGCAGTTAAGATTTTGTGTTTGTCCCAAAAGGCGGAATAATAGAATTGTGCGGTCAGGAATACAAACAGCAGAAGCATATTACACAATAAATCGCTTCTTACGGCGATTTCCCACCAGAATCCGGGAGAAAGAGCCAATAGAATAATTATTCCTCCAATATTCATTTTTGTTCGCCAACGAAAAAGAAAAATAAAGAAGACCAACAAGCAGAACCATTGTCCGTAAGCTGTATCTCCCAATAAATAAAAAGGAAAATGAAACAATTGCCATACCGGAAACGGTGAAGCATAACCGCCTAAATGTGTGAGCGCTCCGTAAGGGAATATTCCGTTTTTCAAGTTTTCGCTCCAAAAAGCTAAAGCAGACCAACGATCGACCCTTACTGACCATCGATCGATGTAATGCCATAAAAATAATGCAGATAAGAGAATCGCGAAAGCTATAATCAAGAAAAACCAGTTCTTTTGTTGAATGCGCAAATAAGCCGTTGCTTTATATATCCCTATCGCTATAAGCGGATAACCGACAATTAAATAAAGAGGATGTATGATTTCGAAAGGATTATATTTAATACAAAAAATAACGTTGATGAAAAAATAAATGAACCATGCAACACCTGTTTGCAAGCGGTCTGTCCGTTCGGAGAATAGATTTTTTATCTGCATGTTTGTTTTTTATTTGCGGACAAAAATAATATAATTTTTACATATAAACTGCGTTTAAATATCATTATGGAACTAAGTTTGGTTTTTGCTACAAATAATGAACATAAATTAACGGAAGTCAGAGATATTGCCGGCAACTCTTTCCGGATATTATCTCTGAAAGACATCGGTTGTTTCGAAGATATTCCGGAAACAGCGGATACTTTGGAAGGCAATGCTTTGCTAAAAGCCCGTCATGTGAAACAAAAGTATGGTTACGACTGTTTTGCCGATGATACCGGATTAGAAATAAAAGCACTGCACAATGCGCCCGGCGTGTATTCCGCCCGCTATGCCGGAAAAGCGAAAGATGCGAAAGCCAACGTGCGCAAGGTACTTGAAGAGATGCAAGATCAAACGGATCGATCGGCTCGCTTCCGAACGGTTATTGCTTTGATTATCGGAAAGGAAGAATACCTTTTGGACGGAACGGTTGAAGGAGCAATTATCAGGGAACCGCGCGGAGAGGCTGGTTTCGGTTACGATCCGGTTTTTATACCCGAAGGATATACCCAAACTTTCGCAGAGATGAGGTTTGATACAAAAAATGCAATCAGCCACAGGGCTAAAGCAATTAAAAAGTTAAAACAATTGATAGATGCGAAACAAAAACCATAAGATACTGTTGCTTTTCTGCGGATTGTTTCTCTTAGGAAATATATACGCACAGGTAGGAACGTGGAAAACCTACCGGGCTTATTATCAGGCGACTCTCGTAGCAGAAACTCCGAATTTGGTTTTTGGCGTTTACGACGGCTCGCTTCTTTCTTACAGTCCCGAAGATGGCGAGATAAGAACCTATTCCTATCAAAACGGATTGCACGATACGGATATTCAATTTATGGCGTATCATCCGGGCGCAAAGGCTCTGGTTTTGGCTTATTCTAATGCAAACATCGATATTTTTCTGGGAGATAATAATGTATATAATCTGGCTTCTTTTAAAAATAATTCTCTTATTCAAAATAAGACATTGTATAATCTGGAAATTATAGGCGATTATGCCTATCTATCAACAGCTTTTGGAATTGTGGTTATCAATCCGAAAAGGAACGAAATAAAAGGCACGTATGATCTGGGAGCTCCTGTTCTGTCGGTATGCCAAAATGGCAATTATTTATATGCCGCTACTTCGGATGGAATTAAAAAAGGACTTATTACCGCCAATTTATTAGACAAAGGAAATTGGACGTCGATAAACGACACCGATGAATTATATAAATATGCCGCTCAAGTATTATTTTTTAAAGGTCAATTGGTTTTTGTTACCACTTGGGGGCATATTCTTTATTTGGATTCAGCTGGTGCGCTACAATGGCCCAACATAACTGATGTTCGTCAGATCAAAGTTTTCAATGACCAATTAGTTGTATTGACAAGTACAAATACCTGTTTTTATTCCTCTGATTATACAACGCATACCAGCGTTCCTTTGGCAGCCTACGCCATCGATTGCAACAACTCTAAAAATCAATATTGGCTGGCTTCCGGCATAGACGGATTAACCGGATTTACTAAATCGCCCAATTCTTCCGACTATAAGGTAACGGCATCCGAAATAAAAGTAAACAGTCCCAAAAGAAATTGGAATGCTAATATGACTTTCACAGCAAATAAACTGATAGTAACCGGCGGCGGAAAAAGCTTTGACCGGTTAAATAATCAAGGGACTTTAATGGTTTATGAAAACGGGCAGTGGTATAATTTTAATGAAGATTCTATTTCTTTGCAAACCGGACTTCCCTGTCTCGACCTTATGTCGGCAACCGTTGATCCGGCAGATCCGATGCACTATTTTGTCGGCAG
>Ga0209629_10003539_pt1 | contig 11219 bp, 7 predicted proteins | sample TergutCu122P5_FD_187286 | JGI IMG/M metagenome (GOLD analysis project Ga0209629, IMG submission 187286) | Cubitermes ugandensis P5 segment gut microbial communities from Kakamega Forest, Kenya - Cu122 P5 (SPAdes) (version 2) | ecosystem: Host-associated > Arthropoda: Insects > Digestive system >...
GAATCTCAATTTGAACCCTTTCATTGGAGGGAGGCGCAAAAGCGAGAAAGCTTTTGCGCGTTTCGACCGAACAATGAAAGGTGTGAAAATGAGATTCGTATAGGGCGGGGGCTGGATAAAGCGGGGTTTCCGGGGCCGGATGACCCCGCTTTTTCGCCTCTTGATTTTAGCTCTGTTCGCGCCGCTTCGCGGCGCGGGCGGGCTTCACGTGCCCGGCGCCGGCGTGCCTGAGCCCGCCAGAGGCAAGTGCGCGGCCGGGGGAGGCGCGGACGGCCATACGGCGGTATCGCGGAAATGGCCCCTTAAAAAAGAAACAGCGGCAAATGTCCAGCCGGTCAAGAACGGCTCCTTGAGCCGGCCGCCGAAAGCCTGCCGTTTGCTTGCGGCTTTCAGCCGCCTTGGGGCAGTAGGCTTAAGCCTACTTTGCCCCGCCGACTGAAAGTCGGTTCGAGCCGCCAGGCCACGGACTCCCGCCCGCAAACCCGCGTTGACGTATAAAGTTAAAGCTTTGCGTTTTATAGGGGCGGACGGCGCTGTCCGTCCGCCGCACTAAAAATTACCAATAGTATAAGCTGTATAGAACGCTGTAGGGGCAGACCTTGTGTCTGCCCCCGTGCCGGGCGGAGACAAGCCCGGTTAGCGGAGACAAGCCCGGTGAACGGTGGCAGGCTCCGCCCTGCTTCGCATTTTTGCCGTATGAAACAGCAGTGCAAAAGCCCGCCGCCGCAACCGGGCGCGGCAATTCCCCCGGCCTCCACCCTCATCTCACCGCCGATTTATCGGCCAGCACCGTGAACAAATTCGGTATCTTCCCGCCAAAGCGCGCCTGGGCCGAATAGCCCGCGCCGCGCTCCCAGACCTCGGTAACCGCCTCGATCCTTGAATCCAGCGCGAGCCCGATGTCGTTTACATACACGGTGACCAGGTCCCCCAGAAAATAATCCCGCCCAAAGACGAACACCCGCGGCAGCGCCGTCAGATCCAGCGTTTTGGCGGCCTGATAGTCCGCCAGCTTGATCTGCCCCAGCGCCAGCAAATCCGTGACGTTGGCGTTGCCGCAGTCTATAAAGACCTCATAACGGTCCAGCCCCGCGCCGCCGCCCACGACCTGTATCAGGCGGCTCTCGTTCTCCCCCGCGCCGCCGCAGTAGGCCGCGTTTTTGTAATTGGCGCGGTTTTCGACGTAGCGGTACTCGCTGACGTTCTGCTCCTCCGCCGCGAAGATCACGGGACCGTTTGCGGTCTGCGACACCGTGCGGTCCGCGCCCGGTATCACGTCCATGACCCATTTCCCGGCCGCGCAGTCGGCGCAGATCTCATAGCCCATCCCGGCGTAGCGGCAGATGTCCGCCAGATCCTCGTCCAGCTTGCCGAACCTAAGCTGCGCCGGGAAGGCCGCCCCGCGCCCCATATCCGGCGCGACTATAAGCCCCGGTATCGCGCGCGCGGCGTCGTACGGCGACGCCAGGTTGGCGTTTATGTAGTGCTTGATGACGGTCTCTGCCGGGGCGTTTATCCTGTCGTAGCCCAGCGCGGAGGGGTCCTGGGCCTGCGTCGGCGGCACGCTCAGGCGCTGCCGCGCGAGGCCCGCGCCCGTCTCCCCGCGTATACTGTACAAGCAGCCCGCGCGCTTGCGCTCTACGGTGAAATCCCGGATAATCCCGCTCCTGTGCGGGTCGCCGTTTATCACGACGATGTTGCCGCCCGTCAGCATGTCCGCCGCCCCGCGCGTCCGGGCGCTGACGGTTATCTGAAACGTGCCCGCGCCGTACAGCTCCCGTGTGAACTGCACGCTCTCCGCCGCCCGTGTCGCCGCGATCCAGTTGAAATCGCGGTCATAAACCTTGATTTCGCAATCCGTGTCCAACAATCAATACCACCCCGTTCCGGAGGCCCTGGGTCGGATAAACAGAGGCCGGAGGCCGAAAGCCAGATTATGCTGCCAAAAGACGCCCGCCTTTATTTGATACATAAATCTCAAGCCCACTAGCCTCCGATTCCTAACCCTCCGGCCTCCGATTACTAACCTTCCGATCATCGCCTGTAGGGCGGGGGCTCTATTCCCGCCACCTGGCCGCATATTATACCGTTTCTTTTTTATCAGGCAAATTCAGCAGAAAGACACCGCCTACCGGCCTCTAAATTCTTGCCCTTCCAATTTCCGCCTGTAGAACGGAGGCTCTGCTATCTCCGTCCGGCCGCATATCACACCCTGAATGTTTGCGCATAATCAAAATGCCATACCCCGCCCCGCACCAAACGCATGAATAAACAATTGTCAACGCATCGACAATATTCGCGCATCGCCGCTGTAGGGGCAGCCTCCAGCCGTCCGTAAACCCGAAAATGCCCGTAACTACCCTGAAATTAATTAATGTGAGTTCAATTGCTCGCTTACACTACAACCGGCTAAAGCCGGAAGACTTGGAACCGCCTGAAAGGCGGACGAAGTGGCTGACCACGCGTCCGCAAAACTGTAATTATGGGGGCGCTTTTAATTCAGCGGGCGGACAGCTCGTCCGCCCCTACGGAATACGAAAGCTCGGCTCTGCCGAATTTAACTAAAAAAGATTTGTAGAACTCACGTTAATTAAACCTAAATTCCCGAACTTTAACCCCCGTGTGCTCTTATAACACTTGAAAATACTAGCTTTGCATGGATTGAGGTTAATTATATACGGTTCCTAAATAGGTACAGTATATAATGTCCTTAACCTGCACGTTGTATGATGTTGAAGCAATACGGTACCTATAAAATCGGGAATTTAGGTTAAATAAAGAGCCCGCTTTATGTTTCCATAAACTCGAAATTGTCTGGATGCCCTGGTTCACCGGACGTCCAAGAACCGTCCCATGGCACTCCCCGCTTTGTTCGCAAAAAATCCATCCGCGCGTTGTCGTGCGTACCGCCGCTGGCGCCGCGAAACCAAGCATATTCCCGTCACCGCACCGCCGCCACGGGCGGGCTCAACACCTAAAACCTCCAGGCATGTGAAGCCCGCCCTCCCCGCCGCGCAGCGGCGAACCGCAGCCAATATCTAGCAGAGCGTAAACTAAATACCCAGCCAAAAAGAACCCGCTTTTGTCTAACCTCTAACCTCTAACCTCTAACCTCTCTATCATACCCCCGCGTACATATTCGCGTACCGCAGCGTCACCTTGACCTTCTCCGAGCCGTCGTCGGAGGAGAACACCAGGGTGTTCGCGCCCTTGGCCAGTTTGAACAGCGTGGAATCCATGGAGATATAGCCGTAGGCGTTCTGGCTCACCGGCTCGTTGGTGACCGGGTCCACGGAGATCAGGCTGACCTCCAGCGTCCCCGTGTTGATATACAGACTGTTCCATGTGTCCACGTGCCTCGCCAGGCGTATGAACTCCCCGGTGGTCACGTTGGTCACCGTCGGGTTCACCGAGCCGCCGTCCAGACTGAAATCGAAGAAGAGTTCCAGCGGGGCCGGCGCGTCGCCGTCGTTTACGGCCACGGCGCGGTACCCCTTGAGCCCCATGAGGCCGGGCGTATTTATCGGGAAGCTCATGCCCCCCTGTATGTAGCTCAGGTACAGATTCTGCGGTTCGGAGAGCCAGAACGGGCTGGGGCACTCAAAGACCACGTCCAGGCTCTGCAGGCTCTTAAACCGCCCGCCGTAACCGCCGGCGGAGCAGAATGCCCCAATGGTCCATGCCCCCGCGTCGTTGGCGTATTTCAGCGTGCCCGGGCCCAGAAGCGGATTGCAGACCTCGCTGAGCCGCCTGCGCAGCCCGTAAAGCTCCGCCAGCCCGCCGAATTTGCCGTCCACATGGCCGGAGAGCCGGACGGAGCGCGCCTCGAGCAGCGTATCCTCCAGGGTGTAGCCGTGCTGCCCCGGCGCCTGCGTCTTTAAGACGGTCACGGCCGGCGGCTCCAGCCCCGTGACCTTCCAGAGCACAAATGGCGCGGCGTTCGCGAAGTTGACGCTCTCGCCCAGGGCGTTCGTAAATGTTAACTGCTGCATTTCCAAAATCCTCCGTTCCAAAAAGGAGGCCGCAAGGCGGCGCCCAAAGCTCATACTGTTTCTTTTTTATCATTGACATAAATAAGCCATACCAATTCCGGCTTCACACATTCCCATGTTCGGTCAGAACGTTCAGCACCCTCTGGCGCTTCACTTCCCTCCATGGCAATGGTTCAACTTATACGAATCTCATTTTCACACCTTTCATAGTTCGGTCGAAACGCGCAAAAGCTTTCTCGCTTTTGCGCCTCCCTCCAATGAAAGGGTTCAAATTGAGATTCGTATTAGAATTGGTATTACATCCGGAATGCGCGCAGACACAGCGAAATCCTTTTGTTTATCGGCGCGCGCAAATAAAGGATAGCTGATTTATGGCAACCTTCATCAAGAAACAGTATCAGGCAATCCCCGCGGACTGTAAAGGCGCTGCTAAAGCGTGTACAGCGCAAACCGTCTGGATTGCTTCACGCGTTTACTTCACCCAATCTTAAGTGCCCGCGCGTTCGCAATGACGGATAAGCGGAGCGCGCCGCAGTCCGTCATCGCGAGCGCCCATGACCTTAAGACCGCCTGATCGTCAACGCGCGAAGCAATCCAGTTCATAAACCGACGTTAAATAACATGAGTTTGACGATTTTCATTCGATTAAAGTTTCGTATGCCGTAGGGGCGGACGCCCCTGTCCGCCCGCCGAATTAAAAGCGCCCCATAATTACAAGACCCGTTCCGAAACCTGTAGGGGCAGAGCTTGTCTCTGCCCTGAACAGGGGCAAACACAAGATTTGCCCCAACGGCTGCAAGATACGCTGAGCGCTATTATGGTGGAGATTTTAGCCCACGTTATACAAAAAAACGTAAGGCTTATACCGAATTACTTCTCTATACTTGCAATTACGGCTCATATTCTGACATATAGAAATAATTGGTTTATTAGCTTACAGCCGTTAAGGTTTGCCCCTACGATAAATGTGGGCTTCAGAACACATCTACAGCATTGCGGACGCGCGGCAAGCCATTCCGCCCGCCTTTCAGGCGGTACCAAGTCTTCCGGCTTTAGCCGGTTGTAGTGTAAGCGAGCAATCGAACCCATGCTAATTTTAAGCGCACACGCACACACAATGACGTGCAAACACGGCGCGCCGCGAATCCAGGTTTTATCTAGCCTCTAACCTCTATCCTCTAGCCTCTATCCTACACATACCCTGCCGCCATCCCCTCCAGCGTCAGGGCGATCTGCCTTGAGAGCTCGGCGGGGCTCTGCACGGGGTTGTTGAAGGTGTTGTTCACCGTCAGGCCGCCCGCCCCGCCAGATGCGGAAGCGGAGGCGTATTGCGCGCCCTGCGCGCCCGCGAGGCTCTGGGTTATGGCCGCCGTCGCCGCGGCGAAGGCGCCGGCGTAGGCCTGCCCCGCCGCCTGCCCGGCCTGGGCGAAGCGGCTGACCGCCCCCATGAGGTCCGACAGTATGTAGTCCGTATAGTTCTGCATCAGCGAGCGCCGCGTCCGCTGAGCGCCCTCGTCCTGCTTGGCCAGCTCGCTTAAAAACGCGGCCTGGTTCTTTTTGGCCGTGTCTATGCCCTCAGCCTGGAGCTTGACGATGGCGGCCTCCGCCCCCTTGGCGGCGTCCACGCGGCCGTTCTGCGCGTCCTTATACTGCGCCAGGGCGTCCTTGGCGGCCGCCACGTCGCTGTCGTACACGCTCTGTATGGCCTGCTTCTGCTGGGCCGCCGCGTCGCTCACGGCCCTGATCTGCTCCCTGATGGCGTTTATCTGCGCGTCGTACGCGCTGGTTTGCCTCTGGGCGTCCAGATCGGCCTGGTCGGCGGCGATGCGCATCCCCAGCTCATAGGCGTTGTACTGGTCATCCGGGCGCGTGTAATCGAGCTGCAGTTGCAGGCGGCTCATATCGTCCGTGAGCGCCTGCTCCCGGCTGGCCTGCGCCTGCGCCCGCTGCGCGTCCTGAAGGGCGTTGAGCTGTGCGTTCAGGGCATCCGTCTGGGCCCTGGCGGCGTCGTCGACGGCCTGCACCTCGGCGTCGCGGCGGGCCTTGAGTTCGTTGAGGTAGCTTTCGGTCTCCCGCTGTTTTATGGCGAGATTGTCCCGGGCCGCTTGCTCCAGCGCCGCCTTTTCCTGCGCCTGCTCGTCCTTTAAAGCCTGTATCCGCAAATCCTCGAGCTGCTGGCCGTATTTCACGTCGTCGTCCAGGCGCTTGCTCAGCTCCTGGCGGCCCGCGTCGGTGAGCTCCGCCTCCTGCGCCTTGAGCGCGTCTATGCGGGCCGCGTTGAGCTGCCGCTCCCGCTCCACGCCCGCCGCCTGGTCCTGCGCGGTGTACGTGAGCGTCTGCCGGCTGCCGTCCGCGCCCGTGACGACAAGCCCCGCCTGTTCTTTTTGCACCTGCATCAGCCGCTGCACCGCGGCGATCTGCGCGTCCACCCCCGCCGCCTGCTCCGCCAGCACCGCGTCCTCGCGCTGTTTGGTCATGCCAACTTCGATGCCCTCGAGCTGCTTCATGACGTCTTTCAGGCTCGCCGGATACTGGGCGTAGACGTCCAGGCTCTTTTGCTGCGCGTCCTTCAATATGCCGAGCGCCGCTTCATACCCCGCCTGCGTGCCGTCGTTCTCCGCCTTCGCCGCGGCCTCCCGCTCGGCCAGCCATTGATCGGCGAGCTGCTTCTTGAGCGCGTACAGATTCCTGTCCACGTCTATCATGACGGCGTTGTTGCCCGCGTACTGCGCGGCAAACGCCTCGTACTGGGCGATCTGGTCCGCCAGCGACACCTGCGTCAGCGCCTTCAGATCGTCAAAAAGCTTCTTGCGGCGGTCATACTGGTCCTGATCCAGTTTCTCCGTCATGTCGTTGACATTGAGGATATCCTGCTGCAAACTCTCGATGTTGGCCTTGATATTGATAATCAGATCCGCTTCGTTGATAAGAATCACCTCCGGTATAGAGGATAGATGTTAGAAGTTAGAGGCTAGAGATTAGATATATAGTTGTGGAGCCGGCGTCTATCTGTTCTGGCTGTCCCGGCCAAAGGGGCGCGTCTCCTCTATCCTCTAGCCTCTATCCTCTATCTCCCACTCGTCCGCGTATACGTACTCCGTCTCGCCGCCGTCCCCGTCCGGCGGGCTTTTCAGCCGCGCGTACTCCTCGAGCACCACGAATATCTCGTCCAGATAATAATCCTCAAAGAGTTCGCGCTTGCTCACGCCCATGAACAGCCCGGCCGCGATCAGGCCCTGGAGCCAGCGGTCATAGCGCTTACCGTTTTTTTTAGCGCCAGCGCCTGCCCGAAGACGTCCTCCAGCCGGTTGACCTCGATGACCGCGTTCACGATCCGCAAAAGCCCGTCCAGCCCGATGTTTTCGTCCTCCTTGAGCCGCTCGCGCGGGACGCCCGACAGCTCCGCCACCACACCTATCAGGTATTCCGGTATATTTGCGGCGGCGTCGGCGCACACCCGGCGCAGCATGGCGGAATCGAGCTTCAAGAGCTCCCGCATGACGCCGCCCGCGTCCAGCCCCGGGAAGCACGCGTCCAAAAGCCGCGACGGCAGAGCCTCAACCGTCCTGAGCGCTTTAAGATAAGCACCCAGCGGCATTTTGCGGATCTCATAGCCCAGCACGCGGACGCTCTGCCCAAGCGATAAATCTTCCATATTCAGCCTCCGATTTTGTTTTATGACAATCAGGTGATAACCGGGCGGGCCACCGCGCGCCTTTTACCGCCGCGAACCGGGCGGTCCACGGAGTTCCGCCCCTCCGGGGCGGGGCGGGCTTCACGTGCCCGGCTGCTTTTTTGTATAGCGCCCGCCAGTGGCAGCTACACGGTTCCCGATGCGTAGGCCACTCGGCGCGCGGTATAGTTTCAGGAGCGCACCGCTTCGCGGCGCGGGGGCGGGCTTCACATGCACAGTTATCGACGTGCCTGAGCCCGCCAAAGGCGAGTACGCGATCGGGGGAGGCACGTACGGCCCCGCGGCAGTATCGCGAAACCGGGCCGCGATATACCCAATCAGGCTGCCGTAAAAAGAAATCGGTGTCAAGCGTCATGCCATTTCTTTGTAAAGGCCGTTCAATCGCTGTATTCGCGCGCATTCCGGGTGTACACCGCTTTGTGCCGATGAAAAAAAGGAAACTGCATCAGCCGTCCGGCGCTGGAAAATCGGGCGGCCGTTAGCAGTAATGCGGCGACCTTGGTCGCGCGTTATAACATGCCTGCGCGGCCGTTTGAGCCAGCGCCGAAGGTCTGCCGTCTCTTCGCGGCTTTCAGCCGCCGTGGGGCAGTAGGCTTAAGCCTACTTTGCCCCGCCGACTGAAAGTCGGTTCGAGCCGCCAGGCCATGGACTCCCGCCCACAACCCTGTATTGACGCGAGTTCTGCAAATTTTCTTTCGGCAAATTCCGCAAAGTCATGACCACTTGATAGCAGGTGGCTTGACGAATCCGACCCTATGAAGGGCTTAAACATCAAGCCTTCCTCCACTTCGCTCAGGCAGAGGCAGTCAACGTCGCATCCGAAAGTATGATTTCCTCTAAAATAAAGGCGAAAAATATAAGCCTTTTATACTCACCGGCATAGCCGGTGGCTTTGTTACGCTAAGCAACAGTAAAGCCAAAGCTTCGCGCCCTGTGGGGGCGGACGACTCTGTCTGCCCGCCGGACAAAAATTTCCGATAATTACAGGTTTATTTAGCGCGCAAAATTGTGCTTCTGCATTTGGTTAGGATTTTTCGCTGTTATCGGTATGGGCGCGGGCAGGCAGGTTCGCCCGCCCCTACATTGGTAATTGCGAGAACTTATTGCCTTAGGATTGTTCAAACGTTAGTGCGTAAAGCAGTCAATATGTCGAACTCACGGTAAATAAAGTGCTTGCATGTATGCGTCGTCCAGGTTTCAGCAGTAGGGGCAGACGACCCTGTCCGCCCGCCGTAATGCAGTTAACATCCACCGCCATATACCCAAACCGGCGCCGCCGATATGCCGTTGTTCGCCGGTCCTATATACGCGCCCGCCGCAGTGATCCATGGCATTCGGCCACGCAGCCGCTCGATCGCACGGCCACGCAGCCGCCCCACAGGGGCCAACAACCCTGTACGCCCGCCTCAATAAATTCAAATCAGCGTACAGCGCGCTGCCGCAGGCCCGCATATTCGGCGCTGTCGCAGCAAAGCTATAGCGCACGGCCACACAGCCGCCACGGGCGGGCTCCAATGCAGGAAGCAGCCAGGTATGTGAAGCCCGCCCCGCCCCGCAGGGGCGAACTCCGTCGGGATATCGGCGGTAAACCCGCCCCGCCAAAAAGACGCCTTTTCCAGCCTCCGGCCCTAGCCCACAGTCTCCACGCTGTCCAGCCAGGCCGGGTCCGCCCCGTCCTTGATCTCGCCCGTGGCGCCGTCGCAGGCGCGTCTCGTGAAGACGCCCGTGATCTGCATCGCCGCGAAGCTCCCGGTCTGCCCGGCGGATTTCACACCGGCCTCCTTGACCTCGCTGACGGTGAAATTATACATTTTGTACATGCGGTAGCTGCCGTCCGCGCGCAGCGCCCTGTAGGTCACCGCAAACGCAAGGTTTTTGCCCTGCGGCATGAATTTAAGCGTGCCCCCGGCCTGGTCGTACACCCCGAAGCCCAGCTTCTCGATCACGTCGAGCGGCAGCTCGGTCAGGCTGATCGTGGATTTTATGCCCTCCCAGGCGATGTTGTCCAGATAAAGCCCGTCGTCGGCGTAGATCTTGGTCTCCGTGGTGGACGCCTGCTTGGTCATCTCCTGCGCCCCCGGCAGCAAAAATCCCGTCCCCACGGCGTATCCCGCGGCGTCGTCCTGCGTCACGGGGAAAAATGTCAGGCGTGAAAAGCCCATCAATGCTTGCTTTGCCATATAAGCACCTCTTATTTATAAATTTTGTATCGCACGCTCTTATGTTTTATATTCAGCAGCCGCTCGCCCGCGCCGTATGAGTACCCGCGGGTGAAGCGCGCGTCCGCGCTCTCCGTCCGCTCAAACCCGGCGGCGCACATGGCCTGGCCGCAGCCCGCCGCCAGCTCCTCGCACTCGCCGTCCCCGGCCGCCCAGGCGTCCACGCTGAGCGTATATTCGGTCAGGTACACGCCGTCGTCGCAAAACACCAGCGGCTTCGCCCCCACCTCATAAAAGCTCACGCACGGCAGCCGCGCGAACGTAACCGGGTACACGTGGAAGACGTCCGGGCACGCCCCCGCGAGCGCCTCATACGCCCGCCGCTTGACAAACAGCGACCCCGTGCCGCCCGCCGCGCAACCCGCGCCGCCGGCCTGATTATCGACAGATTCCATAGTTCCTCCTTGTACCAATCCCGAATAGGCGCCCGGATAACACCAAGCTCCGCAAGCGCCCCGAATCAGTGTTCCCGCGAAAACGCCGCGCTTTCTATCTGTACCGCCGTGCATTTGCTCTTTGAACGCACGTATACCCGCTAAGCAAACGCCCGCCCGCAACGGCGGATAAACGGGAGTGCGCCGCAATCCGTCATTGCGAGCGCCCATACCCTGAAGACCGCCTGATAGTCAACGCGCGAAGCAATCCAGTCCATCAGCTCACATCAATATTATAGCGCCGCAATCGCGGATCCGCGCCGATGCGCGCCGTGTCCCGCCACCGCGTCCGCCACAGCCTCCGGACCTGTTGTGTGTGCTCTTTAAACGCACATATACCGGATTCTGCCGTATGTGTGCTCTTTGAACGCACGGATACCCGCTAAGCAAACGCCCGCCCGCAACGGCGGATAAACGGGAGCGCGCTGCAATCCAGTCCATCGACTTACGTCAATATTATAGCGCCACAATCGCTGACCCGCGCCACTGCGCGCCGTGTTCCGCCACCGCGTCCGCCACAGCCTCCGGAACTGTTCGCAAATAACCCGCATTCATTTGCGCAGACAGATGATTTTCCGCGGCACCGCGTCAACGGAACCCGCCCACATCTTTATGTACGGACGGAACCACTTCCTGTTCGGCCAAAAGTCCCCGCCTATCCGATCACGTTGTCGACAGTCCCGCGTCATGACTTACCGCCTCGCCGTCTGTATGTCCGCCGTAAGCGTTTCGATACGGCCTGGCCGAGCTGGTCGGCCTATGTTGCGCTGAGCGGTGCGTCAACTCCGGGCCATAGCCCGCTTCGTCTGCCACAGCCTTTGGCGTCACTCGCACCGTAATGCCAACGCGTTGACGCGCGAGGCGATCCGGTTTTATAAAT
>Ga0209629_10003540_pt1:0-7500 | contig 11218 bp, 5 predicted proteins | sample TergutCu122P5_FD_187286 | JGI IMG/M metagenome (GOLD analysis project Ga0209629, IMG submission 187286) | Cubitermes ugandensis P5 segment gut microbial communities from Kakamega Forest, Kenya - Cu122 P5 (SPAdes) (version 2) | ecosystem: Host-associated > Arthropoda: Insects > Digestive...
AGCAACCACTGTATAATACTCTTGAGCTCCTGACGATGGGCATAGTGGTGCCCGAAACATGTTGAGCAAGCAATAAGATCTGCAATAAAAACCTCTGTTGCATCTAGTTGGCATTTTATTTCCACAGCCGGTACACGTTGTACACGGGCTGGGTTAATGTCTGTTTCAATATGTAGCATTAAATATAATACTGAGTCCTAGAAAGTATATGATAATACATCTTCGTCATAGTCATTCACAAATTGTAAATTTGCCTTCTTGTGCACGTATTCCTTACCGCCTATTGCACTAAGTTACAAAATTGACCGTGATATTTAACACGTATCACACACAAAAAAGTAAAATAAAGTAGTTTTAATTTTGTGTTATTTGTTTTAAACAAAAAAGCAGATTTAAACCAATGCAAATAATCCATAGTAACAACACACCCCTTACTTACCCATTTCAATTGATGTTTCCACTCAACCCTCACCACTGCTTATGACGTGTCTGGCTTCAGTCAACTCAAGATTATCCCCCACCCTTCCTCCTTGCTGCTGTACCAACCCCTGCAAATAAAATTTAATATCCAAGCAATAGTCGTGTTCATGACACTGTACCAAATATTACTCTGCAGTTCGGACAACCGAAGTTGCGAGCATTGACAGTACCTGCTAGCGTGCAGTGCGAATCAAAACTCCATGGCTTTCTAAATACAAGACAAGCAATGTGCGTATAACGTAATATTGAGGGGCGTTCGTACAACAATTTTAACACTGGAATAATTATTACACAAACCGAGTGTGCGTATTTGTAGCCTTGGGTATCCAGCACGCAATGAGCATGCGCCATATTGTTTTCTGTGACCTGTCGCGCTGTAAAATTTTTTCCACATTTTCTCATAAACAGCACGATTTTCGAAAAAAAAAAAGCTACTGAATACAAGATGTGTGTTTTGATTTCCTCTACAAATTTGTCTGGAACATTTCTCATTCTAAGAAGTAATGAACGAGATACGATAAAAAATGAATTTTAATCTTCATGTACAGTAACTTATATTCTTGTCCTATTTTATTGAAAAATGAAAATTTTCCGACACATTTTCGAAAAATTCTCCGATATCAAATTTAATGGAAATCCGTCCAGTGGAAGCCGAGTTGTTCTACGCAGACGGAGAGACGGACGGTCGGACAGACATGGCGAAGCTAACAGTTGCTTTTCGCAATGTTACGAACGCGCCTATTAACATACGGTGTTTCCACCGCTCCCAAAACCCTCATACATTCATTGCGTTTAATGGATGCCAAACCCGTCTCCGTGTCATTTAAATTTTTGTAAAAACATAAACCCCATCTTTATCTATGGTGTCGTTAAGGTGTACTTACTTTGGAATTTAAGGGTATTGGTACAGCTGTCAAAGAATAGTCCGGATGTGAGGGTTTTGTTGTAGTGGTGCTGAACCAAATGCTACTGTACCACGAGTATAGTGACCAACATAAGCAGCACTTGATGAATGTGAGTCCAATATTAATTGGGTTGTAAACGATTTTAAGCTGTTCGTGATAAAGCGTGACATTCAACACTTTACACATTGCAGTAGAACTCCACTGATCCGGTACAATTTGGACGACAGGCAATTCCGGATATGCAGAAAATGCGGATAATTGGATTTTTCTTTGAAAGTAGGCTACACTGGCAGTTTGAAGTGAAAACAAAAATTCTACAACATGCCGTTTAATGCTACATATGTATTTACGTACAAATAAAATATTAATACATAAATCCATATTTGTATTTGCTAACTGGGTGGGATGGGGGGGGGGATTTGAGACATAAAATGGAGTAGTACAATTACAGTAAGGACATAATTACCCGAAGGGCCAAGCCGTTTCGGATAATCGGATAACTAGGTTCCGTATAAGTGGAGGTTTACTGTATGTTGTAATGTGGGATCCTACAATTATTGAGACCGAAATGTGACGCTTTGCATTTGCCTTCATATTTCAAGTCTGTATACTCCTGTTGATGGATCGAGTGATCTGAAATATGTAGTGTGGTTCCGATCGAATATGGTTACGTTGACTGATCATTTGCTGTTCCAGGTAAACATACACACAGTGCCGTTGCACGTTTTTGAGCGGTGCCAAGTGAAGCAGAGGAAACGACAGACAGTTTGGATGGGTCGAAGTTACAGGGGAATATAATATGAAAGCAAACAGAATATGGAGTTCGAAAGTCCGCATTCCTACTTCTCAGACTTCACCTGTTTTTTGATAACAGATAAATCGCTACTAAATGTATCGGCTAGTATACAGACGTCTTTAAGTCAATTCCAGACACTCCACTCGATCTATAAATGTGATGCGGGCAACATCGGTTAATAATGGTCTGCATTCGGGCAATATGAAACTTCACTCTGTCTCTCTCTTGGCGCGATAGCCGCCTAGTGGGCCTTGGCCTCCTCCTCATTCACGAGGATTTTTGTGATTTCTAGATCACACACAACGACTCACCACAGTCTGTAGGACTCCTCTGGACAAGTGACCAGCTCGTCGCAGAGACCTCTACCTGACAACACACAACACTCACAACGGAAAAACATAACATGAAACTTAGTACAGTGAGTGAAGTACGAATAAGTGCAAATACAATTATAATGTCTAACTTTACTGTGTATTTCTTTATAGAACTAGTTATAGGGAACTAGGAAGATTCAAATCAAATTGGCTACGACATGTAACAAGAATGGACGGCAGCAGAATAGCAGAAATAATGCTGAATTACAGACCAAATGGATGAAGACGACTGGGAAGAACTTTGAAGTGACTGTTAGATGAGGCCGAAACGTGTCTATCTAGTACTAACTGGTGGCGGATGATGACGACGATGATGATAATGATGACATAATGTGCAATAAAAATATAGAGCTAATAGCCTAATAGGGAAAAATTATTTAAGGCTACCTTGGTAACCTAAGCTCCGATATCGCTAATTCTAACACATTTTTACAAAATTAGTAATGTAATTTGTGTTTCGATAAATAAACAACTTATGAGGTTTCAAAATTACTTCGGCATTGCCTGTCGTTTTTGCCGGGTAAAGGGTTAAGGGGCGTTTTCTAATTTCAGACGTCGCAAAGGGCAACCTAACACTGTCCCGAGCAACATGTTGTCTGCGAGCGGGATTTGAGTACACCTGTTCTGTCTACTTAGTTTACTGTTTTGCAGATGGCTTGAACAATGACGTGTACCGCGGTACGCTGGCGTACCTACGGGGAAGGGATTCCGGGCTGCAACATCCCTCGCCCGAAAACGAAATTAAAAAAAACACACACAAAAGATTTTTGTATACACGATGATATCGAAGACTTTTACGTGATTTACGCTCCAGTCTAAATCAGCCACTGAAATCAGCTGATGAGTGGTACATTGGAATATTGAAAAATAGAACACAGACTTACGAAGATGTAGATTTTGTCATTTTTTAGTAAATTTTAATTTTCCCGGTACCCTCACTTAGATGTCGTGTCGGTGATTGTGGGGTCAGCCCCCCCCCCCCCTTCAAAGGAAATTTCTGGGCGCGCTGATGGTGCGGTATATAAAAGTAACTTCCTGCGTTACATGTTAATATAATAGCTGTGTAAGTTGCGTGTTAGGATAACAGTCATTTATATGTGTATCAAAATGGTACGAATAAAGAAAGTTTTTACTTACTTCTGGCTTTACTGAAAAGTGCACAGAATTAGGAGAAGAAAGAACCAACAGATGACACAAGTACAGATGTTTATTCACAATAGGTTAACTCAACATGTTTCGGGCATCATCGAATACCTGCATTCACACAGTGCGCTCAGCTCGTGTCCTTACTCCACACAACCGCAGCCAGCACATCCAGGCTAAAACCAGACGCGGTTTTATACCGTCTGTTCTCCTGACGATGGACATACTGATGCCCGAAACATGTTGAGTTAACCTATTGTGAATAAACATCTATACTTGTGTCATCTGTTGGTTCTTTCTTCTCCTACGTTAATGATGCACGGTCACACGAACCTGAAGTGCACAGAATTATTTGCGCCAGAGTGTCTTTCCTTCTTAGGTCTACAGTGCAGTGCAGAAATCACGCTCTGTTAGTGTAAGTGTGTAACAGTATATTTGTTGTTACGTTTCACGTTTAAAAACTACCCATTAATGCACGCTAAAACACGCCTGACACACATATTTAAGAGCGGTGCGCAGAAGTATTCCATTTCTGCGGTCTGGAGTGCCACTGTGTCATGCACAGCAGAAAACACATTACGTCACAAACGGAAAATAGAGACACATCACAGTTCAATATCCACATCAACAAGTTTGTTTGTCTGGATATTAAACTGTACAAAATGCAAAGTTACGTACATCACAATAGCGACACGCTAGTGTTTGTTTCCAGCTACAGCACAAAATAAACAATAAACAAATACCAATCGAACAAAATTTTATGAAGTATTCATACAGCTACAAGTTTCGACCCTGTGGGGTCATCATAAGGCTGACTTTTAGAACATTTGAACGTTGTTAAATAAAACACCGTTTCACGAGCCTTGAATTTATTTAAAATTACACAAAACGTATCTTCAAAATTAACATTCGTTTTTGCATCTACATTGGCTTAAAATTTGTTAATCAGCGATCTGTTATTCACATGTATTTATTTATACGTAATATCTTTAAAATGTTTTTAAAAACAATTCTTCTATTTGTACACGCTAAAATACACACCAACCTTTTTAAAGAACCATAAGTAGAAATGCGTCGAATTTTGCAGTCTTGCTCTTATTTCAACAACTGGAATACCAGCCATTACGTCACAAAACCAATACAAGTGTCTGAGTGCAATTGTAGCTGTTTGTAAAATAAAATGACAATTACACGATGCACATCATTAAGTCTACAGTTTCATTGCATGTGTCAGAGACATGACATTCTCGCAAACTGATGTTATTTTCTTTGCAATTACCAAAAAGTCTCCAGGGACATCAACCTCTTCGAAGTCGGCGTCTGAAGAGGACGACGCTTTGTCGTAGTCGGAAAGTGCTTCAATTAGTTTCGCTGCTGCTTCCACTGACACTTCTTCGGCCGTATCTAGCTGCTTGCATATCGCATTAGTACGCCATTCTGTTCCACCGGCCTTATACCTTGCCCATATAGTCACATTTTCAGATGTTGCCAGACGTGTGGCACGAAACATGTAGTCTGAGAACATGTTCTGGAACTTAGACTGAAGCATGGGCAGAGTGGCCGTTAGCAACCTGACTGCTGATAACAATTCTCTGGCTTCGGTTTCTTTAGCGTTAGAAGCAGTGAAGCTGTCTATCAAGTTTTTCATAGCAGAAAGTAGCTGGGATGAGAAATTTACGTTCAGAAACGACGTATGTGCCAAATGTGAGCATTGTCTGGAGTGGAAAGCGTAGCCATCAGCACACGTGAGGAATGACGTCGACACGTTCGGCTGTGTAGCAATGGCATTTTCACATATGAGTTCCAGCAATCCGCACAAGTTTTGCAACTCTTCAACCCACTTTGCAACGGGGGCAGAATTCGCTTTTCGTTTACTTGCATCAGCGTCGTTTTTTGAAGCTCTAAATGTAGGTTCCTGCCCGGTAGATAATCTTTTAATGCACCCTTGAGGTACTGCAGTCGTTTCGTTTTCAGATTGCTTTCGGTGGCTTTTAGTTTGACATTCAGTTACTGCAAGTGTTTCATTTTCGGAGACAGCATGTTTCCGGTGACCTTCACTTTCACCTTCAGACGCTGCAGGTGTTTCATTGTCGGAGACAGGCTTTTTCCGGTGACCTTCACTTGGACATTGAGATATTGTAGATGTTTTATTTTCGGAGGAAAGCTGTTTTCGGGTGCCTTTATGGCGACAGGCCACCTGTTTTCCTGAAACTTCATCTTTTCCTTTTTCTTCTGCAATTCGTAGCTTACTTTCCAGTCTATCAGCCAATACAACCAAGTCGCCAATGGCTGAATCGCACGAGCTCTGGGAGTCCCCTAACTCTTTCAAAACATCACGCATACTACGAGAATAAGCACCAATTTGTAAATAATCTGACAAAGGTACAGTCTGCGCAGTTTTCCTATCACAAAGAGAATCAAGTGAGTTAAACATGCTTAGTATATTAGCTGCCAAATCTGGGTTCTCCTCATACTGAACTTCACGTAATTCCCGAATTTTAGTAATCACTCTTCTTGCCTCATCCTTCAAGTTCGCAGTGCTGTCTAGATGTCCTTCAGAGGGCGAATCCTTTGTTGGGGCTGCAGATGGTGGAACCCCGCTTGGCGGTGTCTGTTGATTGCCTGCGTCTAAACATTCTTGCGCGGGAACTTCAAGCTGTCTCTGGGAGGTTGCGAGATCCTTCAGTGTGGCTTTCACATCTCGACGAAATGCTGGCAAATCCTTCGTCAGTTGTTCGCCTGATGAGCACAAACACAAGTTCACAAACAGATTTCTTCGGTTTAACGGAGGTAAGCGTGTGTGAGAAGCTTTGTTAGTCGGTAGTAAGCAGATTGGTCTAGAAGTGGATGCTGATAAAACTAAGTACGTGATCATGTCTCGAGATCAGAATGCAGGACAGAGTCACAACATAAAGATTGACAACAGCCCCTTTGAAAGGGTGGAAGAGTTAGAATATTTGGGAAAAAACTTAACACACAAAAATTCTATTCAGGAAGAAATTAAGAGCAGATTGAATTAGGGAATGATTGCTATTATTCGGTGCAAAATCTTTTGTCTTCCAGTTTGCTATCCAAAAACACAAAGATTAAGATATACATAACTATAATTTTGCCTGTTGTTTTGTATGGGTGTGAAACTTGGTCGCTCACATTGAGAGAGGAACGTAGGCTGAGGGTGTTTGATAATACGGTGTTGAGCAGAATATATGGGCCTAAGAGGGACGAGATGGCAGGGAATGGAAAAAACTACGTAATGAGGAGCTTAAAGATCTGTATTCTTTACCCAATATTATTTGGGTGATCACATCGAGAATAATGAAGTGGGTGGGGCATTTAGCAAGTATGGGGGAGAGGAGAGGTTTATACAGGGTTTCGGTACGGCTTTGTGTGGGAAAGAGACCACTTGGAAGACCTAGGCATAGATGGGAGGATAATATTAAACAAATTTTTAAGAAGTGGGGTGGGGGCTTTCACTGGATTATTCTGGCTCAGGATATGAACAGGTGGCGGGCTCTTGGGAACGCGATAATGATCCTTGGGGCTCCATACAATGCGGAGAATTTCTTGCCTAGCCGAGAATCAGTTAGTTTCTCAAGACTGACTCTGGTGCATGGAGTAAGTAAGTAAGTAAGTAAGTAAGTAAGTAAGTAAGTAAGTAAGTAAGTAAATAAGTAAGTAAGTAAATAAGTAAGTATGTAAGTAAGTGAGTAAGTAAGTAAATAAGGATGTGTGAACACTAATCTGAACCGCGACAGTGTGACCAACATGTCATTTATGTGTCTGACTGTATTCCGTACCACCG
>Ga0209629_10003541_pt1 | contig 11218 bp, 11 predicted proteins | sample TergutCu122P5_FD_187286 | JGI IMG/M metagenome (GOLD analysis project Ga0209629, IMG submission 187286) | Cubitermes ugandensis P5 segment gut microbial communities from Kakamega Forest, Kenya - Cu122 P5 (SPAdes) (version 2) | ecosystem: Host-associated > Arthropoda: Insects > Digestive system...
GCTATTTTAATTATATCAAACAAAGAGGCTTCATACTCAAACAAGCCTTCTAATTTTTTAACTGCGATTGTTATTATTTCTGCTCGTTCTTCGCCTTGCAAAAATTCCGCTCCAAAGGGCCATCCGCTTCCTACTAATAAATCAGCAGTAAGTCCCAAGCGTTTTGTTTCATTTAATGTGTGATCTAAAACATCTATCCACTCATCGCTCAACCACACAAGCGAACGTTTTCCCATATCATTCGTGCGACGGGGAAATTGAATAGGATTGATTTCCACTCCGCCGATACCGGCAGCTTTCAGTAATTCCAATTCCCTTGATATTTCCGTTTTTTCAACCTTATTTCCATTCCACCACCAGCGAACATAAGGATGATACTGTGAAGGCGGATTTTTGAAAAGCTGAAAAATGTTATCTTTATTATCAGAAGTTTTTGCATATACAATATCCTTCGGCAGCAAGATTGTTCCCGCCGTGAGCATTGCGCCTGTTTGTAAAAATTCTCGTCTTTTCATCTTCTTTCATTTATTGATTCTGTTCTAAAGACTTTAATGCAAAATCGGTTTTGCACTTTGCAAAGTTAGAATGTTTTATTTAAATTCCAAATTATTTTGTTATTTTTAACAAAAAAGCTGATAATCAGTATTCAATTTTCAGGGGATGGCGGGTCAAGCCCGCCATGACAGGCTTTTAAGACAGCTTCTTTTTTGTTTATTTCAAAAATAAAAAAGATATAACTACAAAAACAATATTTACCATCAACATATTTTAAATCCTTGACTACTGTAATCATACAACTTTTTATTATCTTTGCATCCTAATAATCACTTTTTTGTAAAAAAATATCATCACAATGACCCGCTATTTTATCTATTTAGCCTACAACGGAACAAATTATTGCGGATGGCAAAACCAGCCGAATGGAATTTCCGTTCAGCAAAAAATAGAGGAAGCATTACGGGTTCTTTTGCGAAAACCTCTGTCAATCACCGGAGCCGGAAGGACAGATGCCGGGGTTCACGCGCGTTTGATGGTCGCCCATTTCAGTTGGGAAGAAGAAATCGCTGATTTGCCTTTCCTGACGGAAAAATTGAATTGCTTGCTGCCGTCCGATATTGCCGTCAAAAAAATCCTTCCGGTTTTTCCTGAAGCCCACGCCCGCTTCGACGCGATATCCAGAACGTATAAGTATTATGTTTGTACAGAGAAAGATCCGTTTACTTATCCGTTTCATTATCGAATTACTTCACCTTTGGATTTTGTGAAAATGAACGAAGCGGCAGCTATTCTTCCTGAATACATTGATTTCACGAGCTTCAGCAAGTCGCATACGGATGTGAAGACCTATAATTGTAAAATCATGCAAGCCGGATGGACACGAGAAGAAAACGGTTGGGTGTTTACGATTCAAGCCGACCGTTTTCTGCGAAATATGGTGCGGGCTATTGTGGGAACATTGCTGGAAGTCGGACGGGGAAAATTGTCTTTGGACGGTTTCCGGCAAGCGATTGAATCCAGGAATCGGGAAAATGCTGGAATGTCGGTACCCGGAAAAGCTTTATTTCTGGTGGATATCGAATATCCTCAATCTATTTTTATAGTTAAACAAATAATCCAATGAAATCGAAAATTGTTTTTACCATTTTATTATTTAACATTACTTTTTATTTTGCTCAGGGACAAACAGCAAGCGAATTGTTTGTCAAGCTGCCCGAACCGGCGTTGTTACCTTTAACCGTTTCCGACCGCTTGGATTTAATCGACTTGTATAAAGCCGGTGAAAAAGCGACCGTAAAAAACAGCTTTGAAGATTCATGCTCGATTATCCGTTTGACGGACAATTACCTGCAAATACAGACCGGAAAAAATACAACAGAATTGTTTTTACTTCCAATGATCAATGATTCTAAAATTGTCGGCTTGATTCAAACGGTTTGTGCGCCGGTTTGCGATAGCCGCCTCGAATTTTATACCACGACTTGGAAAAAATTAGCTCCTTCGGTTTTTATAACTTTTGCCGGTAAAAACGATTTCCTGAAAGATAGCGTTAATATTGACAATGAAGAAGTTAAAAATGTGTTGATTCCTTTGGATATTTCTTTGATGCAATTGCATTACGACCCTGAAAAACAGGAATTACAGCAATATTACACAACGCCGAAGTATTTGAGCGAACCGGATAGAGCCAAAATAAAACCCTATTTGAAAGAGGCTCCGAAGTTATTTAAATGGAATCTGACGCGTTTTGTTGACGAAGCTTGGTGAGGCTTATTTTATCCTCAATCCGCTTAATTATCATTGTTGCCCGAACCGTCTTTTTGCCCTACTACCGGCGGTTTCCTGTAATTATCCACACGGTCGCTTTGAATTTGCAGTTCATCAAATAAAATAGCGTCCGGCACAATTACTGAAAGCAAGTTTCCTGCAATTCCATTATAAATCATTTCCTTATTAGAAACCGCATGGATTTTTTTGAACGACTGGAAATCCAAATCCGTAACCGCTGCCGCTCGAATACGTTTTTCCGTTCCGTCGGCAATATTGACTTGATAAAGTTCCGTCGGCATCGTTCCTTCTATGTTCCTTATAATATAGGCATATTTGTAGCCTTCTTCTTTCGCTAAGCTGAATAAATCGCTACGAAGTTCTTCTCTTGATTTCATTAGCGTATGGCTCATGCGAACAACTCCTGTGTTGGTATAGGACGCAGCTCCCGGCGTAAACAAAGAATGTCCATTGGAATGGGGAACTTTTGCGGTCGGCACCCTGTCGTTTAAGAGGGTTTTCAGAATACCGTTCTCAACCAAAGTCAGTTTAGCCGGCGGAATAACCGCTTGGGCATCAAATGGCGTATATCCCAACAATTTTACGCCTTTGTATTCTGGCGTTCCCGTCATATCTTCAATCGTAATTTCTTTTGCGGTAATCCGTTTGTCAATCATTTCTTCCATACGGTTTCCTCCGTAGGAATAACCTTCCGCAGAGAAAGGCTTCCGTTGGGCAATCAATGAATTATCGCCATTGAAAAAGTTAGTGTAAAATGTACGGACAACCGCTAAATTTTCAAATAAAACCGGACCGGTATAAGCTTCTTCCAATTTTGGCGCTTTCAATTTTTCCATCAAATTTTCCGCCAGTTTTCTGCATTGGTTTTTATAATCTTCTATTGAGGGTAAATCTTTGGGATTTCCAACCGTAACATTGATATCCGCCTGCTGGTCTTCTCCGTCTTCCGTTTTAGCCATAGCCGCCGCATCTAAGGTGGCAAACACAACCGGCAATTTATATTCCGACTTTTCCGTATTATAAAAATAGATGGTAGAAACATATACGCTTAAAGCCACATTAGACCTGAGAATCTCTTTATATTCATTGAAAACAGACGATGCCGCCTTTACATAATCTTCATACAGTTTAGGGTCGAGATTTATCTCAGGAACAGGAATATCGTTTCTGACTAAAGCCGGCGTTTTGTCCCAATCCGGCAACTCCAAATCTTTGGCAGGGATATTCAATTGTTTGATAGCCGCAAGTTTTTGTTCATACGTTTCAACGGCGCTTTTGTAAATAGCATCCAAATCGCGCCAGAGGGTATTTCGTATTCCTGCCTCGTTATTATCCAAGCAAGGCGTTCCGTCGTAACCGTAGGAATTTCCGCCCCCACCGGTTCCGGTGAAGTTTTCATCGGTGCGCTGATAGTTGCCCATCAGTAAGCGGGCGCCTCCCGTTCGGAAGGGATAAACTTGAGAAGATAACAGGCTGCCGTTGGAAGCGGAAACCATTAATTGTTTAATATCGCCCAAAGTATAAGAAATAAAAAACGGAGGTTCGGTTTTTTGTTTGCTAAGCCCCTCTAATGCACGGTCAACCTCTTTCTTTATCGATTGGGAAATAAGGTTGCCTCCTGAAGCCGATTCGACTTCGGGTTTAGGCAAATAAGGCGGTTGAGATTGAGCTTTAGCTCTTTTCTGTGTTTCTATCTGCTTGACTAATAAGGCAGGTGAAACGCAAGCCACCGGTACAGGACCGGATTCTGCACCGCAGGTCCCGTTAAAAACGGCGTATTCGTTTCCGCATGCTTCAATCTGTGAGAACATAGCTAAAGGCGTTCCCACCAGATTTACTCCCCGAACCAATTCGTCGGGACGACCGTCGGTATAAATCCTGTAAACTACCAAAGGCGTTATATTAAACGAATTGGGCGAATAGCGATTGGTGTTGGTAAATCCTCCGGCAACTTCATCAAAAAAGTATGCGTAAGGTTTTCCCTGCGCTTTGGCATCTTTTCGCAATTTCTTGATTAGTTCTTCCCTGCTGAGTTTTTGAGAACTTTCGACAATTAAGTTGGATTGGCGGGAAATCGGCGCTGCGCCTATTTGTGCGCGACCATGTCCGTTTGAGTGGTCAAAACCTTGAATAGGCGTCCGGCACATCAGGAAATTTTTTAGAACGCCATTTTTTACGACCTCAACCCGCTGTCCGCGAATACCTTCGTCATCAAATACATAATTACCGTTCAAGGGTGTTTTTTGATAATATTTGAGCGTTGGGTCGAAAATAACGGAAAGGTGCTTCGGTAGAACCAATTCGCCTATTTTCTTCTTGAATGTTTGCGCATCCGATTCCTGTTTCAGACGGGAACCTTCGACACGGTGTCCGAATATTTCATGAAAGAATACGCCTGCGGCTGCTGGAGAGAGGATAGCCGGTCCGGTGAAAGATTCCACTACAGGCGCTTTTTTCAGATTGGAAAGCATACTGCTCATGTCTTTGGCTGCCTTCAACACTTCGCTGTCGGAAGGCAATTCATTCAATGAAAAAGCAGTCCAAGTTTTAGCCAGCGGCAAACTCATTCCATCGTCGGCTAAAGTTTCAGCCGACAAAGCCAATTGAAAAGAAACCGTATTTTGTACGATTTCCCGTCCTTCGGTATCGACAAAAATTTTCCGGATAAGTACAGCCGATAAATATGCTGTTCCATTGGTTATGTCCGGATTATTATTAAAAACGGCGGAGTAATTGCGAACTTTGTCTTCCCATTCTTTAGGATTGACGTGCAAATCTTCCCAAGCGACAGGAGCTTCATAATAATTTTCCGGTTTTTCGACAGAGAAATCAGGCGATTGGTCTTCTTTTTTTACACGTAAAGCAATGTTAGTTTTTATTTGCTGGTAAATTTGAATATTCTGCTTGTATAAATCATCCAATTGCAACCAGATAGCATTTTTCAGTACGGCGGGATTATTATCAACCGGAACACGTTCCGTTCCGATGCGCACATCCTGATAGCCGCCTCCATAACCGGAATCCCTGATTTCATGCGAGTTGTCCAAAGTTCTGTCGCCTACTCGCATACAGACGGATAAAACATTGGTTGGCGAGCCCAGACGGGGAGCGACCTGCAGATACCCCATTCTTCCTACGCAGCTAAGCGATTGAATTTCATCTAATCGCAAATAAATATAATAAGCGGGAACCGGCTGATTTTTCAAAATAGAGAAATTACGATTCAATTCGGTTTTTAATGTTTGAAATTCCGCATCTTGACTTCTGGAAACAAAAATTCCCGTGATTAAGCACACTAATAGAACGACAATACGTTTATTCATTTGATATAATAATATAATTTTTAATTTTATCTATTTGAAACGACAAAGGTATAAATATGTTGCAATATCTGGTTGTTATTTAAGAAAAAATAAGTTACAGAAACGTATTTTTTGTATCTAAGTTATCCTAATAAACTGATTTTTCGCAACTTTTCTTCGTCAAGAATTTTGATTTTACGTCCGTCCAGCACAATCACTTTTTCCGTTACAAAAGTCGATAAAGTGCGGATTGCGTTGGAAGTCGTCATATTGGAAAGACTTGCCAAGTCTTCTCTTGCTAAATAAATATTAATCGTATTGTCTTCTTCCAAGCCGTAATTATCGATAAGAAAAACCAGCGCTTCCGCCAAGCGTCCCCGGACATGTTTCTGAGTGAGATTAACCATTCGTTCGTCGGCGACTCCCAAATCAATGGATAGTTGTTTGATGAAGAATTGACAAAGAGAGAAATTATTCTTGAACAGGTCGGTGACCAAAGGCAAAGGAACTAAACAGACGGTAGAAGCCTCAAAAGCCATAGCGTCTGTTTGATAATTTTCCTCAGCAAAATAAGCGCGATAAGCAAAATATTGCATCGGACGGATAACACGAATTATCTGACTGCGCCCTCCGACTCCGGCTTTATAAATTTTCACTTTTCCTTTGAGCAAACTCATCAAATATTGGGGTTTTTCGCCTTCGGAATATATCTTCTGGTTTTTTTTATAATGCTGAATATCCGCATTTTCCCGCAATAATTCTCGCTCATTCCTGTTTAATAGCCGCCAGACATCATTCAAACTTGTTGAAAAATCAACAATCTTTTCCCCTTTTTCGAGCATGTGTTATATAACATTGTTTTATAACACAAAATTAGTTAATGTTTTTTAAACACAGAAATAAAGCAATTGTTTTTTTCGTGAAATGCCGTTTTTTTACTATTTTTGCATCAATTTATAGTGTTTTTTTTATGTATAATTCAGGTTGATTACTTTTGTAATAAATCTAATTAGTAGCTTATGAAACGAATAGTTATTTTCTTTTTCATCTTTTTTGCAATCGGTATTTTTGCAGATGCACAAACCAATGTTCTTAAAATGAGCGCCACCAAAAGTACAAACTATGGCGTGATTTATTATTTACCCAAAACAATGCTGATTGTACATGCCAATTACAGCAAAACAACTCAAAAAGCCGGTCCGTTTGCCAAGTATGCCGAAAAATATTTAGGAGTGAAAGACCAATCGGTAGTTTTAGAAGATAAGACTTATTATACTTTGAACAAAGTCGCAATAGAAAGCAAAGGCGTAGCTGATAAAGACGCTTCTTACATGGTTGAATTTAAATCAAAAACAACTTCGCCTTTTGTTTATCTCACGGAAGACGGTCTTATTTGTACAATTAATGCCGAGTATGAGCCTGAAACCGGTAATAATAAAACTACAACGACCAAACAGACTTCCGAATTACCAACGCCGCCTTCTCATTCGATTTATACTGAAGAATATCTACAGGCAGGGTCGGTAACTAAAATGGCTGAGGTTGCAGCCAAACAAATTTATAAATTGCGCGATAGCCGGACGGATTTGCTCACGGGTAACGCCGACAATGCTCCTCGAGATGGAGAAGGGATGAAAATTGTTCTTGCTAATTTAGAGGCACAGGAAAAAGCATTAACGGAATTATTTCTGGGAACTACCGGCGTTGAATCGTTTGATAAGGATTTTGAAATAGAACCGACTTCTAATATAGATAAAGAAGTTTTATTCCGTTTTTCAAAATATTTTGGCATAGTTGATAAAAACGATTTGAGCGGAAGTCCTGTTTATATTAATATAAAAAATCTTGAGGATTCAGAAACGCAGGAAATTGTTGATCCGAAGCGGAAAGCCAAAGAACCTCAGAGTATTGTCTGTAATCTTCCCGGGAAAGCGGCGGTAGAAGTTTTTTACGGCGTAAACTCCATATACAAAAATACCTTCCTTGTTGTTCAGTTCGGCAGCAAACAAATTCTTGCTCCTTCTTTATTTGATGATAAGAAAGAGCCGGTAAAAATCTATTTTTATCCCGAAACCGGAGCTATCAAACAGATTATAAAGTAATACATTATCTTTGCTGCTGTGAAACAAATCTTAATAACGGGAGCCGGCGGATTTATCGGAAGCTTTCTGGTAGAAGAAGCGCTGAGAAGAAATTGGAAAGTTTGGGCAGGCATTCGCCAAACAAGCAGCAGAGAGTATCTTTGCGATGAGCGAATTTCGTTTATTGATTTAATCTATTCCGATAAAGAAAAACTCAAACAGCAGATAGAAAAACACAGAGATAGTTTCGGAAAATGGGATTATGTTATCCACAATGCCGGAGTAACCAAATGCCTTAATTCCGAAGATTTTGAAAAAGTCAATTACCGCTTTACCCGTAATCTGATCGAAGCATTGAAAGAGTCGGGCGCAGCGCCTGATAAATTTGTTTTGATGAGCAGCTTAAGCGCTACGCCTCCGCCGGATACGCTGTACGGAAAAAGCAAGCTGAAAGCCGAAGAATTTTTGGAATCGCAAACGGATTTTCCTTTTGTGATTCTGCGTCCAACCGGCGTGTATGGTCCCCGCGACAAAGATTATTTTCTGATGCTGAAAAGTATAAAAAACGGATTGGAACTGACTGCCGGTTATGAGCCTCAACAGCTTACATTCCTCTATGCGAAAGATTTGGCAAGGGCTGCCTGTCTTGCCGCCGAAAGCGATTTTATACGCAAAATATATAATGTTTCCGATGGAAATACGTATTCCGATGAAACTTATGCTCAAATAGCAAAACAAGCCTTAGGTAAAAAGCGTGTGCTAAAATTAAGAGTTCCTTTGTTGTTTCTGAAAACGGTTTCCGTCGTGGCAGAACTGTTTTCCAAAATAACAAAAAAACCCTCAACTTTGAATCGGGATAAATATAAAATCATGAAACGCCGCGACTGGACCTGCGATATTTCGCCAATAACGAACGATTTGGGCTATAAAGCCGAATACGATTTGGAAAGCGGAATTAAGGAATGTGTAAGCTGGTACACAAACCAAGGTTGGTTGTAAGCTCTATTTTGTACCAAATGAACAAATTCCTTAATGCTTTCGGAACTGATGTAAATGATATTTTCATAATCTTCAAGTAAAGCTTTTGTATTGTTAGAAACATCATAGTCAACAGTTATTTTGGTAAACATATTGGTTTGAGTTCATAACCGCATTTACTGTCGCTGTCTTTTGCCCAAAACGGTTTGCCTTTGACCTCATAACACCCGGTACATTTTTCCGATATTTTAAATTCACACGCATCGCAATCGATGCCGCAGCTTGATAAATTCATAAACTAACTACATACTTTTTAAATTCCACCGCAAAGATACGGAATAGTTTTCAGTTTTCGGTTATCAGTTGTCAGAAAATGCTAAAAACTGATCACTGTCCGCTGATAACTATAAAACGTGTAAACCAATATGTCAATTATTTATGCATAATTTTAGAAAGTTAGATATTTGGATAAAATCTGTTAATTTTGTAACAGAAATTTATCACGTTACGGAAAGTTTACCGTCAAAAGAAAAATACGGTTTAATTTCACAGTTAGAACGCGCCTCTGTATCCATTCCGACTAATATTGCCGAAGGTTCTGCAAAAACAAGTAACTTTTCATTTGCAAAACAAAAATATTTCATGTACCTTTGTGCAATTAATTTATCAAAACTAAACAAAACAAATTAACTATGGAAACTTTATTGCATTATGTGTGGAAACACAAACTCTATGAAACAAGTGATTTACTGACGGAAGACGGTATCCCGTTTGAAGTGCTCGACCCCGGAATTTACAATTCAAATGCAGGTCCAGATTTTTTTAATGCTAAAATCAGAATGGAAGGAAAAACATGGGTGGGAAATATCGAAATCCATACGGCTTCTTCCGATTGGTATAAGCATCAACATGATAAGGATAGAGCATATAATTCCGTCATTCTGCATGTTGCAGAAAAAATCGATGAGAGTGAAGTACGCGACAGTTCCGGACGGCTGATTCCTCAGTGGATGATTAGTATTCCCGAGCGGGTTCTGGCAAATTATTCATTTCTCTTAAATACGGATGTCCTCATTCCTTGCCTTGGAAAAATTCCGGATATTCCTGAAGTTTATTTGAGCGATTGGAAGAATGCCTTGCTGGTGGAGCGGTTAGAACGAAGAACCAATGCGCTTTTCCATTTGCTGCAAGAGTGCAAAAACGATTGGAACGAAGTTTTTTACATCACTTTATCGCGTAACTTCGGATTTGGAATCAACAACGACGCTTTCGAACGGCTGGCAAAAAGCCTGCCTTTGAAGATTATTCTGAAACATCAAAATTCGATTACCCAGGTAGAAGCTTTATTTTTAGGTCAAGCCGGACTTTTAGAAGAGGATGTTTCGGAAGATGCTTATTTTCTGGAACTTCAAAAAGAATATGCCTTTCTGAGGAAAAAATATAAACTGAAACCTCTCGATTCGCATATTTTCAAAAGTTTACGAATCCGTCCCAATAATTTTCCTCACATTAAAATTGTCCAATTGGCGGGAATCATTCGAAATGCGCAGGGAATTTTTTCCAATCTGCTGGCTATTTCGGAATTGGAACCTCTGTATTTGCTTTTTGTTTCAGAAATCGCCGATTATTGGCTGACGCATTATCATTTTGGAAAATCTTCAGTCAAAAGGACAAAAAATCTGGGTTTATCAGCTATTCAACTATTGATAATCAATACGGTAGTTCCAATATTCTTTGCTTACGGTAAAACGAAAAATTCAGGAGACTATATAGAGCGTTCCATACTTCTTTTGGAATCGTTAAAGCCGGAAATAAATTCTGTCATTACGTTATTTTCACGCTCGGGAATGCAAATCCAAAATGCTTGTGATTCGCAAGCAGTGATGCAACTTAAACGCGAATATTGCGACCAAAAGAAATGTGTTTTTTGCCGAATCGGACATCAATTACTTGCAAAAGATATGCTATAATGACTTATTGACTAAGTCAGATATTTCCGCCTTTATTTCACAAACCCCTGCTTATACAGTTGCGAAAAGTAAGCGGCGATGCGGTATTCGTAGTTTTCTTCGTTGTGGAAATGTTCTGCCAGCAATTCAGCAATCTCTTGGATGGTCCGTTTTCCGTCGATTAAGTCCCAGACAACCGTGCCGTTTTCGTCTTGGCGAATGTGAATCGTTGCCGGTTTGTTTTTCGGAATGAAATACTTCTGCATGAATTTACTCCTGAAACGAGGGAAGGTTATCACCGATAACTCCCCCTCTTTTTCAGTCGTAATGTGTTCGCTGATGCGCGGAACCAAATCGAAGAGATTCTTTTTACCTTTCAATTTTCAGTTTAATTTTATTTGCCATTGCTTCGAAATCTCGGTCTTTTTGTAACAAATACAAATCACCCAAAATTGCATAGGCGGCAATTAAACAATCATTCGATTTTCGTATGGTAATTCCCGCTTTTCGCAATTTTCTATATCGGATTACCCGTTTAGAGCGCACTAAATAAAAATAATGCTACCTTTGTAGCATGGAAGAAAGGGATAAATTTATGGGAGTTAATTCAATACGATTTTAT
>Ga0209629_10003542_pt1 | contig 11216 bp, 7 predicted proteins | sample TergutCu122P5_FD_187286 | JGI IMG/M metagenome (GOLD analysis project Ga0209629, IMG submission 187286) | Cubitermes ugandensis P5 segment gut microbial communities from Kakamega Forest, Kenya - Cu122 P5 (SPAdes) (version 2) | ecosystem: Host-associated > Arthropoda: Insects > Digestive system >...
ACCTCCATAGGAGGCCAGAAAATGTAGCGCAGCTCAGGGCCCACATAGTGAAGTTGTGCTGCGCGCTTTCTGAATACTTGTGTCGAAAAGTTGTGACGAATGCAAGGGTTTGTTTGCAATAGGTTGTGAGACAAAACGGTGGTCACATTGAACATGTTCTTCATTAGGAACAACTTTCCAGCCTATGAGGATTAATTCTGTACTAGATGTCAAATGTTTTTGTAATAATAAAAATGTGTTACGTGCACAATCAATGGCATGACATTTCGTGCGCCATCCTGTATTTTGTGCATTATATTTATGAGAAAGTGAAGGGCATATAAAGAAATCTTTTTAGGCGAGTTCGCGAAGTTGCGGAGAGCGACTAATAACTTCTTCATACGTATTTGTCTCTCTGTGCGTCCGCGCGGAACAAATCGGCTGCCACTAAATGGATTTTCATAGAATTCGATATTTGCGTGTTATTGGAAAATCTTTCAAGAAAATTCAATTTCCATTAAAACCTGACAGGACTAACGGGTACTTTACATGAAGACAATGTACGTTTATGATAATACCTCTCTCGATTCGTCTTTGAATGGAAAATGTTTCAAACATGGGTTGTAGGGAAAATCTAAAAACAATTACATGTTAAAGAACTTTATTTCCCGAAAATTGTGCCGTTAATGAGATATGTGTACAAATATGGCACAGCGAGGCACATGAAAATATATCGATGCAAAAAACATGAGAATTGAATGCCGGATAACAAAGGTAATGGCGCAAACACCCACTAATATTATTAATACATATTTCTACATAATTGAATAATTCTGTCTGATTTGCTTTGAGCAAACACTTACATGTCATTATGATATGTTTAGTCAAATTGAAGGTGTACAGAATTCGACGAACAAAGCAATATTCTGTTGTTTTCAGTGCAGCATCGGGAATTTTACGTGAAGACCTACGTTGTGTTACCCTGCATTGCTATACAACTATTACGATTAAAACCAAATAAATGCACTCTTTTTATAATTATAATTTCACAAAGGATATTCTACATGTTTCTGGCCACGAAAATCCATCAGCAGGTTGTAAAATACAAGCATATGGTACGTGTCATTATGGTGAGTCAGTGTGTAGATACACAGCGGTTAAAAATAATCTTATGGTTAGGAAGATGTATTTAGTTGGTTTAGAATTTTAATGAAGACACAGGTACTTTTATTGTTGCTGGCGAAACATTTTCCATAAAAAGATTTTTTGTGCAGTAATTGTGTATAGTTGTATAGTAGACAGTGACCTGTAACCCAACAACACACACAGAATGCATTGTTTTTTACACTGCAACAGTGGTTATGCAAAAGCACCATAATATTACTTTACACAAAGGGATGTGTATCTGCTGATTCTGAGTTGGCTTAATTCATCATTCATTAAATTGTTCGACCCTTAGTTTCTTCTTCTTCTTCTTCTTCTTCTTCTTCTTCTTCTTCTTCTTCTTCTTCTTCCTCATGCTTGTCGCTAAAACTCTGGTACAGTCTTGGCCTTCTTAACAATTCCTTTACATTTGAGGCGATCTTAGACCCCGACAGAAAATCCTAGGTACTCCAAGGTAACGGGAGTTGAGCACAAGGCCAGCAACCTCGTCTCGTAAAAAACAGCTCGCTAAAGAATCTCGGCCCTTAGTTTAATTGTGTATTTTTCGCCTTCGATTATACTATTAAAGCACCTTAACTCTTCATATAATAAAACTCAAGCTGATCGTTACATGCTGCCACAGAAAACATGACAAATAAAGATTTTACTGTCATGCCATATAAGGGGGCAAATTTTTATTAGGAGATTCTTGACTTTTGGTCAGAAAACCTGAAAATAACTCACTACAGTACTTGGAACGCCCAGACATGTACGAGAGGACAATATTACAATTAATTTTAATTAATCACACAGGAATGATATGTGAGGATTTGGACTGGGTTCAGCCGTTACAGTTTCTTCAACACTGTATTTAAATTTCACAGATCATAAGGGATCAGAAATGAATTGATCAGCTGAGCAACTATGGACACATCTAGGAGAGCACTTTTTCGTGGTGTTAGATGTAGAAACTATAGTTTTCGCCCTTTTGTTGGAAAACTTTAAAATAATTCACGGAGAGTATTTTAATAATCTTCAACAATACACTTACTACACAAGTATTTAAATAAATTTCTTGATGATATGTTTTCCGTCTTCCTTCTGTCGACGTTGCTATATAGGCTATACAGAGTCAACTGAGAGGGCGCTTGTGATTAATACATTTTAAATTATGTGCCAGGAAATGCCACAGTCATTGTCCTTTCAATTGTAACAAGTGTCAAAATTGCAGTGAACCGCCGATAAATAAAGACCTATTATTTTATTGTGGGTCTTTTCCGGGGTAAAGGCGGCAGGGGCGTGACGTTAACCACCCACCTTCATCTAGTGCCGAGGTCATGAAAGAGTAGAGCTATACTTCTACTCCCCCTCTGGGTCCGTGTGGCCTGCTGCAGAGTGTAACCTTACCTTAAATGTATGTTATTGTTACATTGTACAGCACTAAGTATACGTAGTAGCGTTGGTGAAACTGTGACTATGATAATTCCAGTCGCCAAATGTACCTTTTATTCATGTTTCAAGTTTGCTGATCAGATCAGCGATTATTTGCATAGCAGATAAATTCTGGCCTCGGTACATTCAATTCTCTCTATTCAAATTTGTTTTAATCTAATCTGCTCAGAATTCCATTGAAGTGACTAAGAAGTAGAATGAGGACATAGATCGGCGATCTGCGGGTCGAAATCGAATCTGCAGTCTCCCAAACGCGAAGACGTAGACTGTTGTAATGTCCACTGGAACCTGACGTAAGCTAGTTTTCTTTCGGTAATGACAGTGAACGAGGCCGACCTTAATATAAAAGAACATGAAAAATGAAGTTTTCGCAGGACTCAAACAAGATAATGGCCTTTTGGAATGTGATGGCGTTTAGTATCCTTGATAGGTACCAATGTTTCGGCGGAATAGGCTGCCTCCATTTCTGCTGTACACAAACATAAGGCTTTCATATCATCCAACCTGTTTTCTCTACTCTTTATTCAATATATCTTCAACTAACTTCCTCTCTCTACCCGTAGCCACAGGAAGTGCCAACATGCAAAACTGAAAGACATATGTATTTATAATTACGTGTCCAGTTTTCATCACGTACTATTACTCAGCTTTTACTGCTCCAACGTTCACATATATCGCTCCACTTCTTTTAAATTTTTCGATATTCTTGTTTGTACGCCAAAAAAATCTTCAGTTTTAAAGTGAGCAAAAGATTCCCCCCCCCCAAAAAAAACTAACAATTTTGAAATTTGTTACTTAGAAATTTTTTAGGCATTGAACATATGAGTAAGGGTGGCGTGCCGGGAAGCATTGCTGTGGGTACAGATAGATGGAACCGATTTATGTATTTTCTTCTAAATTTTGCCTTAATTAAATACATTAATTTATGAGAGATGATAAATTGGGCTGATTGAAACAGGAATGGAGAGGCAACTTTATTTGTTAAATGTTTTTCTATGTTTTTTGAGTAGCGTAGTGTATGTGCTGACTAGATTGGGCTTAACGATTGGTATTTGATTTCCGGCAGAGAAAAACGTCTCTTTTCTCTTCTTAAGCGTCCAAACCAGCTTTGGGGCCCATGTAGCCTTCTACTTCGTACCTAGCGATCTTACCCCGGGGATTAAGCAATCGGGGTGTGAACTAATTTTGTGCATGGTGGCAGCACAGTGCATATGACTGAAATGTAACGTGTGTGGCGCGAGTGGCACTATTGCTGCTTTCACGAAGGTGCACCCTTTTGTGATGTCAATTGTTGTTTAACTATGGATCGGGATAGACTACAAGGAAGTTTCTGAAGGACGGTCGTGAGAACATTAATAAAGTTTCATGTTTTATTGGGTAAAAGTGCTCTAGAGTGTTAAAAGTCGTTGAAGGAAGGTATATGGACATATGCTCCTTCGTATGATACTGTTCGCCATTGGATGAATGCCGTTAAGAATGGCCGAAAAGAGATAGATAAAGCCCCTCGAAGGGGAGCCCCGACATCAGCGAAGGATGAACGTCACAGGGAACAAGTGAAGTCTGTCCTTGAAAGCAGGCGCAGTATTTCATGCAAGGCAATCACTACAGAAGTCAGAATCTCGTGAGAAAGTGTTCAACGTATCCTCATCAACAGCCTGGGGAAGGAAACGTTTGTGCAAAGTGGATTCGAAGGCCAAAGAGCCATACATTTTCTTCTTGCCACCTCCCATTCGTAACGTTGGAGAAATGAAGGCAATGCATTTCCCGATCGCATTTTAACGGTTGACGAGTCATGGATGCATTTATTTGACCATCAGCTGAAACGACAGAATGCTGAAAGTCGTAACCTTGCGTCATCGAGGAAGAAAATTTCACGGCGCTGTCAGGGTGCTCCCAAAGCCATGCACGCCATGTTCTTTGACCGAAACGGATTTGAGCTTTATCATTCCCTGCCATTTGGTACGACAGTCAATGTCCAATATTACTGCACACTCTTGAAGGATAAGGTAAACACGGCTGCTCGCAGTAAACAATAAAATCTGCTTCATCATGGAGTACATGTGCTCCAGGACAATGCAGCAGCTCATCGCCAACTTGTTTGCGCGCGTGAAAGAAAATCTTCGGGATTGTAGTGTTAGGTGTACTATCGCTTCGCCATAGTATAGTTAACACTACAAGGCCAATTTCATAATATTATGTCCGATTTTGTGATTGTATATGACATGGTTGTGAGCGAAATGGGATCCCAGTGATTTCGCACTTTATGTACCTGTACAAAGTTCTACGTTAGCCTGAGGATGGCTATTGTGTAGCCGAAACATTTCGCCATATAATTAATTAAATTTTGTCATTTTATGATCAATGTTGTGTTTATAGACGGAATAATATACCACAACATACACACAAGTTTACTTTGGTAATAAATGGAAGCGTGTGTACAGGTGAGGAAACGTAATTATGAAACTAAGATATGAGAATAATTAGTTAGCTGCAGCACAATTACATTCGTTGGTGACACTCCCCTTTGGAACCCAGCGGAAAATTCCAGATTTGAGAAAAAACGTTTATAATAAAACCGTGTTTTTGTTGTATACACCTGCTTTTTTATATCATCCCTACTTGCTTCTTTAATTGTTTTTGGATCCTCCCATTTTTCATTTTTCCTGCATCGAAATTTTCTATATCTCCAGATTCTCTTTGAGATATCGGCTATTTCAACACGGTTTATGGTTTTCTCAGATTTTGTGGGAAAAAAGGTGGAAAATTTCTTTCAATTATTCCACGAACTTTTTTCCATTGCCACCCATCCGCCTATTCGATGGTCTGTGATCCCAAATAATAAAAGCGTCGTTAAATAAATTACAGATAAACAAATAAATAAATAAGTAAACAAATACGTTAATAAAGAATTCTCCCTATTGTGCCGTTGTTTTTTCAACAATGATTTTCAGTTACAGAATTGTTTTGCTAGCTGTTCATTTTTGAATGTATTTTTACATATAAATGACTTATTATGGAATATTAATCACCTTATACTCAGAGGTTTAAATCACGTGTGTTGAAGAGATAGATTGCTGTATGTTCAGTGTCAACCGTGTTTCGGGTTGTTAAATTTTAAATGCGTTGGACGTGCCATTAAATGATAATCCGCTCTGCTAGAATTGCATATAGAACAGGCTTTTCCAATTTACTTTTTTTTTAGCAGGTACGGATTTGATTACTTTTGTTTGTTGTGACGTGATTTGCAGTTCGTGATAATTACACGAAATGTAAGTGCGTAATTAAACAGGTTAGCATAGCAGTCATGAAACTGATCTATATTTGGGAAGTTCGAAACTCGGAATTTTCTGAAATATTTCTTCGCTTCATGATTCTTTCTGAAGAATGCAGGAAATTATCTTGAATTAAGTCTCGAAGTATTCTTTCTAGTGCCAGCATAACCTTCTTAGAACCTTATTTTATAGCAAACAATCTGACTCATACTACTACTTAATCATCCTCAATATTTTTCATTTAATCATTCGAATACAGCACGCTTTGTATTCGATTCTCATTTTTATCATTTTGGTTTCTTTAGAAAATCATTATCAAGAGCATTTTAGAAGGACAATACTTCGGGAAGATTATGTGATAAGAAAGTGAATGGAAACCCCATTTCTGATATTAATGGAGTCTCCCATTATATAATAAACGGCACTAAGCTGTGGAACATAGAGATCACCTTTACAGACATTAGAGTATAACCTACGACGTCCTGCCTATGAAGTAGAACAGTTATGGTAACAAAGGGTATTGGTCTATGGCTAAATATCTTCTGCCGTTAACAGCCGTTAAATATGTCTGAAGCCTTAAAGTAAATCAGAATATCATATTTAATCCATTTCCTGCCATTATAACGATTCAGTATGTAACATTTCTGCTAGACCTGACGTATATCGGCCTGTTTCTTAATAAGACACTGATTTAATTCCTCACATTTCGCATATTGTGTTTGTAGATGCAACATAACTGGAAGTAACTATTCTCCTTTCCTCCATCTTCTCTTTTGTTTTTTCTTGTTTTCTGTGTTTCCGTTTGAATCGTGTCTTACTTTCAGTGTTTCTCTATTTTTTTATTTAACTTTATACTTTATATTTCCTTGTCGTCCCCTCCCATTTTTTCATTCCTTCTTTCCTCTTGTTACCTTTCTGTCTTTCTGTCGAGCCGTAGTTTTGTGCCTTAATTTGACTTTCATTTTCTCCTTTTCTCACTCTACTATCTTTCTTTCAGTTCGTCTATACTTGTACTATTCTTCCATCCTTTTTGTTATATCTTTTTTTTTCCTTCTTTCCTCTTGTTAACTTTCTCTCCTTCTGCCGAGCCGTAGTTTTGTGCCTTAATTTGACTTTTATTTCCTCCTTTTCTCACTCTATTGTCTTTCTTTCAGTTCGTCTGTACTTGTACTATTCTTCCATACTTCTTGTTATACCTTTTTTTCTTCTCATCCTCACATTCTCTGTAATATTGTTTTTAAAAAGTAGCTCAGTAGTTCTTGCAGATATCTTTGCAAGAAGAGGGTTCAAGAGCATTCAAGCCAGCAGTATCCGAGGAACAAATCTCGAGGTGCAGATATCCTAGAATGCCCACTGAAACCATTAATATATTATCCCTGTCAGATATTCTCGGCTTGTCATTTTCTCGGCTTTTCATTATTTCTCTCAGTTCTCGCCAGCAAGAAAAGAGACGGTATAATAAAGTAAGACAAAAGCATCATTCTACTCCAAACTAAATTTCGCAAGGGGTGTACGACTCGAAACACTGTGAAATCAATACTTTCTTCTACACCTTTTATGACCCACACCACATTTTTTTTGTTTGTACAGAAGTTGAAGACTATTCTCTTGTGGTCTTTGTTACTGTCCCGGAAATTCATAACATTGATGTATTTTTAAAAAAAAATGGTAAATTTACTTGTTATTTAATAATGCCACCATCTACAGTTTTCATTTGGTATTGAATTTAAACGCTATATATCGTATTAGACCATATGTTTAAGAGTCTCTTTTAAAAGAACTAAAAACACCAAAATAACTCTTAGGCAGGAGATTTAACACATATTTTATCGTCTTGGATGTGTAAGTCACCGGGTGTCTACCCATTTGCAGTCAATAAACATTATATTATATTATTATATTAATCAACATACCCAGTTTATTGCAGGAAATGAAAGCAGATTTAATTCGGAACCTGTTGCTTTAGTTTACAGATTTACCTCTTCTTGTAAAATCTAAAGAATAAAGACAAAACATCAAATTTACCTCGTGTTTTAATGGGGTGAAACAATTTTGACGCAACTGATATAGATTGTGAGCCCTAAGTAATATATATACAACTAGTAGAAAGAAATTACGCTCGATAAAGAAGTCTTAGCTCCAATGAAAATACGTATTGTTTTGTTATGCATCTATTATTTTAGGATGTTTAAATAAAGAAAGCTGTGGTTGGGAAAATATGAATGAGGATTAAAATGTTTCATATTTTATGTAAAAAGCAGCCCCGTTAGAGGGCTGGAGTGGCCCAGAGGGTTCCAGGAAGTTAAAGTTCCCAGATTTTATGACAACGGCACAGGATGGTGGTAAGGTTGTCAGCCTTACGCACCGGCCGCCTTTACCCCTAGGAAATAAACCTGGTACTCATTTCCGTTAGAGGCTGAGTCGACCCCAGGGCCATAGTGTGACCGGAAGAATTATATCACTGAAAAATTTCAATGACACCATCTGGAATCGAACCCGCGACTTGCCGGTTTGTAGCGTAGTGCCTTAACCACTACGCCACCGCGCGCCCCCTCATATTTTATGTAAGTAGGAGGATATTACCAAAATGAATCTTTAAATGGCATATACACTTTGTGGGCAGTTTTACGTTAGCTTTAAATAAGGTCTAATTTCAGAGTCGTCTGAGAACTATAACTAATCTTCGAGTTTCTTAAAAGTAGAGAACCCTTGCCACTAGAAAACATTATTTAAAAAAAAGAAAAGATCCTGTGTCTTGAAGTTAATCTGATAATTTTATGTTAAATGGCGTATGAAATTATCTCTAATATTTTTGACAATCTGGGCAGTTCAAATTGAGTGAAATCTGCATGCCTATGCCCTCTGCAGACACAGAGATTAATAGCTGAGCTATTGCTAACAATTTGTAGTCGTAACCATTTGTCCATAGTGGAGATTTCATGCTTGTGGCATGCAGGATGTTGTAATGGCAGCTGTGTTAACGATATAGACATACAGATCAAGTACTCCCCGCACGCCACTTCCAGCTTGGCATTGTATTATACGGAGCATTGAGCATGAACAATGTGTCTAATATGCGATATCTTGACAGCACTGCTGTTGAGGTTTGTCTGGTGGGAAACGTACATATTCCAAACTGCGTTTCGGAAAACTGTTCTGGATTGGCGTCGCAATTTTCAATTTTGTGGGGTGTTCAACTTCTTACTCATCTTTCCATTACTTATAATTTCTTAGTGGTGTTTGGAGACCAGTGCGACCGACGGTGTATCATTTTCCTGGCTTCTAATTTTTCTGTATAGACATTTTGAAAGAGAGTTAGGATCCTCCCGAAGCAAAGAACAGTATGAATCCAAACAAATAGCAAACGTAATCTACGCAACTAGTGGAATTCGACAACACAATTCCAGTCTCCGAGCTGTAGGATAGACACCGCCTTCATCTCACTACCACTTTACAATAGCAAGAAACAAATTTTTTGTGCATTTTCACATATATTTATACAGCTTATACAATAATTTAGAATTACGAAAACCAGTATTTCTATAGCTCGAAGTTTACGAAATCATAGATTGTAGATCCTTTATGTCCTATGCCGACAGAAAGGATCGTTCCAAAGCGATATGAGTTTTAATACACCAAGTAACTGCTTTCCTGAAATAATAATAATAATAATTATAATAATAATAATTATAATAATAATTATTATTATTATCATCATTATTATATATTGTTATTTAACTTGCTCTTGATTTGTGATTTGCCTTTTCGATATAACTGGCATCTACGTGAGAATACTGGTATGAATTAAATATTCTATTAATGGAGACACGAGTTCCATTTACAAAACCGGCAGTTATACTGTAGGCAAAAGTGAAAGTACTTGCCATTATGATGACATCATATTGCTTCAACAGAGAAGTAGACGCAACTTCCGAAATGCCGCGTATTTTTTTTTGTCCTTCAGAAATGGACAATGTAGCGCATAAATACAGAATAACAAATTTGTGCAATGTGGTTATGTAGCATATTGTCAGTTTTCCATTATTTCATAATCTTTATTTATGATTTTTATAAATTTGTGCGTTGTTTTGTGTTGACGGGAAACTTGTTCTCTAAGAGAAACATATAGGCAGAGAATGTTCGAGAACGGTGCTGTGGCAAATATTTATACCTATGAAGGATGAGATGGGAGGAGTTTGGAGAAAACTGTGTAAATAATGGTTCATGGTTTGTAATTCTGACAGATTATTAATAATAGGGGGCAAAGCAAAGAGGCTGGCATCAAAGGTGCATTTTGCACTTTGAATTCAGTAAGCTTTTTCGTGAGGAATCTTGAAGGAAAAGAACAGGTTTAGATGGGAAGAAACTATTAAGACATAGGTTAAAAAATGTGAATCTAAATGGTGGATTGGATTTTTTGGCGTAGGGGCGAGTGGCATGGTTTGTGAACACCATAATAAAGTTTCAAATTCCATAAAATATCTGAAGTGTCTTGACTAACAGAGTAACTGAAAGCTCCACAAGAAGAAATTTGAAACTTGAAATGTGTTAATTTCTTGTATAGGTATACAGTTTATACGTACTAATATATACATTACGCATTTCTTATCTAGTATCTAGTTATGATCTCCAGAACAGATGTAATATCACAATTGTTTTTTTATATAATAGGCTTACGTTAAAAGTACTGTATTCAGTAAACACCGCAACAGTTTTAAGGTACAAAATTCCTTTATACTTACGGTGTTTGTAGAATAAATTTTTGTACAGTTTTTAGTTAACTACTAAACTTCTAAACGTCCGTAAGTTTTAATTCGCGTTATTCATATGAAGGCTGTTCTAAAATAGTGAAATTTCTTATTATGTTTTGCATATAAGTTTAGATTTCGAAGTCTTGATTTATCCGTCCCAAAGGCTGTTGCTTGCTGGGAAGAATAATTTGTAACATATATCAGTATACTGACATCCAGTTGCATAACCCCTAACAAACTGTGGTGTTAAAAAGTTATATAGAAAATTAATCCATCTTTTAACGTGTTATCCAGCAGCACTTTCAATGACTGAGATTTTGAATTTGTCTGTCTTATGTCTGCGCATGGAACATGGGTGGAATGATACTGAGAAAGAAGACCGAATTTATTGAAGTAAAACTTGTTCCAGCGCCAACTTGTCCACAATAATTCCCATATGGATGCGCCCAGGATCCACCATCTCTCCACGGAGAGACGCCGACGTCTATTTACTTCACCCATGACATTTATGTTCTTACTAACATTCAAAGTCTCGTACGTTTTAAGAAAATCTCGGGAACTGGAATATTCCAGTAACTAGCTTTCTTATTTGGAATTGACAAAGTCGAGCTCATTTCAG
>Ga0209629_10003545_pt1 | contig 11213 bp, 9 predicted proteins | sample TergutCu122P5_FD_187286 | JGI IMG/M metagenome (GOLD analysis project Ga0209629, IMG submission 187286) | Cubitermes ugandensis P5 segment gut microbial communities from Kakamega Forest, Kenya - Cu122 P5 (SPAdes) (version 2) | ecosystem: Host-associated > Arthropoda: Insects > Digestive system >...
ATCATAAAAAAGTAAGTTTCAAAGATGAATACATTGCCTTTATCAAAGAGATGGGTTTGGAGTTTGATGAGCGCGATTGGGACAGGTAATACGTGTCGTCTCTGCGAGACTTGGATGCGAGGACGGGGATGCGAATATCCGTAGGTTACGCTTCGCTTCACCTACGGTTAATAAAGTATCGTCACTGCGTGACTTTATCGCAAATGAATTAGTATCAGTATTTTACTATTGACATGACGGGCGGAATGAATATTTTTTTACTTTTGTGCAGAAAGAGTGCATAGTTTGGATATACCTTTGCAGCGTGAAACAAAAAACAAGATTTATAAACCATAAAAAAAGGAAGAATTATGAGCTTTACAGATTTAATGATTGACGCCGGTTTCGACGATGAACAAGAATACATGGATTACTTGGAATCGGAAGCTGCCGACTATTATGATGATTGCGGCGACTGTGAGGATTATGAAGATTACTGCGATTATTAGAAGAAATTCTATGTTGTATGCAATAAGTGTGTAGCAAATTCGTAACTTTGTAGTTCAAAAACGAAAAGATAAAATGAAGAATAACGAAATAAAAGGAATCAGTTTAGAAAATTTTCGAGTTTTCAAAGACAAATGCGATTTTGAATTGGCGCCGATTACCATTTTAACAGGGGCAAATAGTTCCGGAAAATCAAGCGTAATAAAAGCATTGAAATTGATGCAGGGATTTTGGAAAAAATTATATCAAAAAGGGATTCTTGATTTTTCTGAAGGATCACATGAGCTTGGTGATTTTGAAAACATACTGACTTATAATTCAGTTAAAAAAGAAATTACCATTACATATAATTTAGCAAACAACATCTTGTTTGGAAACCTTAAAATTGGAAATGTTTTTGAGCTAGACGATAGTAATGATTTGAATAATGGGTTATTGATAAGAACAACTCTTTTTGAAAATGAGACAAACTCAATTCTTTTTGAAAACACTAAAACTAAAATTGAAACTTCGAATAAATCCGAAGGATATGAATATAAGGTGTTTATCAATTATGAATTCATAATTGATAGATTTGCTCCAAAATTATTAGATTTAGCAAAAAAGCAAGAGCTGTTTTTAGAGAATTGTCCAAGGATGATAGAATGTGAAGATAAGTCAGCACAAGAAGGAATTGAAGCTATAATAGAATTTGGGAATTATCAAGGATGGGCGAAATGCAAAAAAGTTTCAACAACAGTTTATGATGAGGAAGTTGAGGATTATGTAACTCAAGAAGAATTATTCTGGATACCCATAATTAATGAACAATTATGTAAATATTTACAGATAGATTTTGAGATTGTAAAAGACATGATCGATTACGAAGGTATCCCTTTCCTTCCGGGATATCCCACATTAATAGAAAGAAAGTTTTTATTATATATAAGAGAATATTTAAAAAATAATGCTTATGTTTTTGATAACCTATACAATTCAAAAGTTTTGAATCTGATTTTCCAAATTCCTATTAAAGAATATACCAATTTTGAAGAGGTACTGTGGAACAAATTGCGAGAATTTTATTCCAAAGAAATTGAAGACATGGGCAAAGAGGATTTTTTTACATTGTCTTCGATTATTGATGAACAAGTAAAACAAAGCATATCAAATTATACATCATCATTTTCATTATTTGAAGAAGCAAATGCGATTTCTAATTGGCGAGAATTTATAAAATCAAATTTCACAGAAGATCTAATAGTATTTTTTAAGACAAATGAAAAAGAGGAAATATCAAATATTTCAAATTACATCAACAATCCACAAGATAGTATTATTAACTTTAACAGCCAAAATAGAAAGATCCCAACCTTAGATAGTGTCATTTTTCATTCTATCTTATTTTACTCAACTTTACTTGATTCGAAAATTTTTAAACAAGATAATCCCGATATTTTCAATTGGGATATAAGCAGTAAAATGCCATTGGTTGAAATGATAATAAAAGAAATGGAAAGTTTGACATACCAACTTGTGAAGTATATCTCTATCAACACCTATTTTGTTGACGCTATTCGAGCAAATGTACAACGTTTTTATACCTTTGCTTCGCAAGGTACTTCCTTTAATGCTGTTTTGTCAAAATTTCAAAGACAAACACGTTCTATTGAAGAAAACAAATTTCTTAATAAATGGATGAATAAATTTCAAATTGGGAGTGAAATTGACATTAAAAGAATATCAAAAGCTGGAGTGGAAATATATTTAATCAGAGGAGGAAAAAGAGAAAATCTTATTGATGTTGGGTATGGAGTTACTCCTTTTCTTTCGTTAATATTAAATATCATTGTAGCAGTAAATGATTATGCAACTCGACAAAAAGAAATTGATTCTCAAGAATTATATGAATCTGTTGGAAAAATTCCACTAACGATTACTGTTGAAGAGGCAGAAATTAATTTGCATCCAAAACTTCAATCATTAATAGCAGATTTTCTTATTGATGCTCAAAAAACATTCAATGTTAATTTTATTATTGAATCACATAGTGAATATTTGATACGAAAATTGCAATATTTAACCGCTAAAAGTGAAATTGCACCAGAGAATACAGTAATTCATTACATTGAGGACGGAGGGAAAATACGAACGATTCACATTGAAAGTAGTGGACAACTATCACAACCTTTTGGTAGTGGCTTTATAGATGAGGCAGATAATTTAGCAATGGAATTATGGTCATTTGCATAATACAATTAAGATGAATTATACAATATTTTGTGAAATAAGCTTTTTAAATACTTTTTTTGAAAATAGACCAAGAGAAGGTTCTGACTCAATTTTGTCAGATAACAAAGCCACAGACACATGGAAAAAGTATAAAAATATGTTTTTTAGCAATGCAAATCTTTGTTTAAATTGTAGTTTTTCGGAATTTAACCAACAACAGAATCCTTTTTTTGACATGATAAAAAAGAAGAAAGGTGAGGGAGAAATAAAAATTAAGTTTGACAAATTTCCAATAAATTTTAATGATATAAATAAGCATGCTATTTTCTTTTTAATCGATGAAAAACAATGTTGTCGATTTGAAGAAGAGCATGGAATGTTATTTGTTTCAAATGAAAAGTTGGATGAAAAAGCAAAATTTTTGTTTTCAGTTGATAGATTCCGTAAAATAGATACAAAAACTGATTGGCAAACACTTAAAGATTTTAAGCATCCCTGTAACTTTATTCTATTAGTTGACAAATTTATTTTTAAAAATATTCAAGATACTACAAATAATTTAAAATCTCTTTTTGATGCTCTTCTCCCTGATATAATTCAAGAAAAGTTTATTATAAAAATCCTTACAGAAAAACCTAAATCAAATCTTGATAAAGACAATCACGAAAAAAACGATTGGTTAGAAAAGTCCAGTAATGAACTTGAAGAAGCAATTAAAAAAATCGCAAAAGAAGTACGGTTAAATATAGATTTTAACGTTTCTATTAGATTCATTGAATATAGTGAACACGATAGACATATAGTCACAAATTATTGTTGGTTTTCTTGTGGATATGGATTTGTATTAACATATAATGAAAGATGTAAAGGAACTGATGTTCATATTCATCAAATCACTGCTCCTAATGTTTATGAAAGAATGAGGGAAATAATAGATAAATCAAGTATATAAACAGAATGAAAGAAAGCTTGACACAGCATATTTACAACGTTTTTTTCTCTTTGCACATGGAGGAAGTACCCTTTTTTGTATATGATTGTAAAACAGATATTTTACCCGAGTGGACTGATCAGATACTATTAACACATGACTATTTGGTTTGTAGTGAATTAAATAAGCACACAGAAAAATTGAAACATTTTTTAGGGAAAGAAATATTTCAACTAAATAATAAGGTATATTGGTTTGAAGGAGGAGAAAGCATTAATATTAACCCACTAAAAATGAATATTGGTGAAGTCATAGAAAACCTTGTAGATACTCCCATTGATTCTTTAAAGACGGATACATATCTCCCAAATTGGTTAGATGATTTTATATTTGATAATTTAGGAGCAGAATATTCTCCCGATTTTCAACGATTTGATTTCAATCTTAACTTAACAACAGAAGAAAATTTAAACTATTTGGGAACATATTTTCCACGTAGCTATGCAGAATCTTTTTGTATTTTCGATAATATTTTTCAGAACAGAAAGTATCAAAATATAATTTTGCAAAAAGATGCGTTAAATATTTTGTCGGTAGGTTGCGGTTCAGGAGGAGATTTAGTCGGACTACTTGCAATTATTGAAAAGTACTGTCCAGAAAACATTGCCATTAATATTTGGGCTATTGACGGTAATCAAGAGGCTCTTGACCTTTTGGAAATGATAATAAGTAAATATCAGACCCAAACTAACAAACAAATAAATCTGAATGTTTTCTCGTCTGTTTTTAATTCAATCGCTGACATTGACTTAGCTCAATATAAAATTGATACAGTAAAATTTGATTTTATTCTCTCCTTCAAAATGATTTGCGAGATTATATCTACAGGGAAAGGAAATTATAACAATTCATATTACGATTTTGTATTAAAATTTGTACCCTTATTGTCAAAAGAAGGTGTGTGTGTGTTGTTAGACGTAACAACTAAAACCAAATACACTACTTTCAATCCCATATTGTTGAATCGTCAAATAAATCAAGCATTAAGAGAGTTGAGAGATTACCGGACGTTGTTACCATTACCATGTAATTTATATGAAGAAAAATGTACAATGAATTGTTTTTGCCAAAAAATATTTACGGTTTCTCATTCAAAACATTCGGCTGATAAAAGTAAAGTAGCCTACAGGGTTATTGCATCAAAATTATTGAACAATACAATCGTCCAACCAAATGTAGAAATGCAATATTTTATACAAAGCGATAAAGCCGAAATATGTTTACAGACAACGAAATATAAAACAATGGCAGATGCATACAAATTAACATTATAGAATTATGCCAAAAAGAAGTTTTTACATAAAAGATTCAGAACTTGATGATTATCAGCTTACGATTATCAATAAAAGAAGAGATAATTCCTTTATTGTAATGGGTTATGATGGCAGTCGTATAGATATGGCTTTGTGGAAAGCAAAACAAATAGAAAATGAAAATAGTGGTAGCTATTGTATTATTGTTCTTACAAAAACTTTGAAACAATATATGTCGGGTGGTATGAAACAAATTGGTCTAAACGATAATAATATTGATTATCTTTGGAATTGGGAAAGAAAAGGTTGCCCATTAGTTGATTTTATTATTGTTTATGAGGCTCAAGAGTTTACGAAGGAGGAAATATTAAGGTTTCGAGATAGGGCAAAGAAAGCTCTTTTTCTCTTCGGAGAACCCACCCCTTCAAGCATATTTTGTCCTACCATTAATGGAAGAACAACTGTTTCAATGGAAGAAATTGCCGGCATTACAAGATTTCCTGTAGAGCATTTGTGCTTCAATTACAGTTTACCAAAAAAAATAGCACGTGTTGCACAGTATATTTATAATGCTAATGATGATATAGAAGCAAGATGTAAAAATGAAGGGATAGAAAAGCCTTATGTATTAAAATATAATTCATTAGAAGAACAACTTGATGCTACTATTAAAATCATTAAAGATAGAAAATTTGAAGATGTTGCAATCTTATTTAAGAGTAATTATAAATTAGAACAGGCCTATTACTATTTATCAAAAAAAATAACTGTTGAAGCTAATATTAGAATTGAATATCCGATAAATCCTTATCTCTCGTGGCATTCTGAGGAGACAGAGCAATATCTAAAAAGTATAGGAACATCTATTACTGATATACCTGCCCACGATTTATATATTCAACTCCCAGAAAAAAAATATGAAGGTATTAAGTATCTTCGGACTTCTTTTGATGCCCAACAAAAAATTATTATTGAAGAAAAAAGAAGAAACATTAAAGAAATAGATTTTAACACTAATAATCCTAAATTATTGACTTATTATAGTTCAAAAGGACTACATTTTGAGGCTGTTTTTTTACCGGAATGTACAGATTCAGGCGAAAGAAATTCTTTATATATTGCCATGACGCGTACCTATCAATCATTATATATTATGTATTCGGGGAAATCGTTGTCTTTATTTGATATTGTTCCAACAAATCTATATGAAACAAATTTAATTACTAATGTACAATAAATTTTATAAAATATTATGCCCAAAAGAAGTTTTTATGTAAAAGATTCAGAACTTGATGATTTTCAAGTGGTTGTTATTAATAAAAGAACCGATAATTCTCTTATTGTAAAAGGATGTGCAGGTAGTGGTAAGTCCATTCTTGCCTTATGGAAAGCCAAGCAAATTCAAGATGAAGGGCGAGGTACATATCAATTTATTGTGTTTACAAAGGCATTAAAGCAATACATGTCTGATGGTATTAAACAAGTTGGAATTAACGATAATAATGTTGATTATCATTGGAATTGGAAGAACAGAAGAATGGCTCCTTCTTCTGACTATATTATAGTTGATGAGGCACAAGATTTCTCAAAAGAAGATATTTTGCAATTTAAGGAAAAAGCAAGAAAAGCGCTCTTGCTTTATGGAGACTCCGCGCAGCAATTGTATAAGTTTATTCAAGATAAAACTACTGTTTCGATGGAAGAAATTGCTGTGATCACAGGATTTCCAATGGATCAATTGGTATTCAACCATAGATTGCCAAAAAAAATTGCTCGTGTTGCCCAATATATAAGTAGCGTAGATGACAATTTAGAGGGTAGATGCAAAAATGAAGGGATAGAAAAACCATATATATTAAAGTATAATTCATTGAATGCTCAACTTGATGCTATTGTCGAAATCATTAAAAATAGAAATTTTGTAGATGTTGGAATTTTATTCCGTCATAATACAAATGTAGAACAAGCATACAATTATTTGCGAAATAAAATAAATGTAGAAGCCAAATTTGATAGGGATAGACAAACTACTATGACATTAGATTTTAACTCTGATAATCCCAAACTTTTAACATACCATAGTTCGAAAGGACTACAATTTGAAGCGGTTTTTTTGCCGGAATGTACCAGTTCAGACGAAAGGAATCCTTTGTATGTTGCAATGACTCGAACCTATCAATCGCTATACATTATGCATTCAGGAAATTTATCAACTTTGTTTGACAATGTTCCTATTAATTTATATGAAACAAGTTTAATAACAAATGAAACAGAATTATTATGATACCAAGTAAATTATATATTCCGACAACTACGCTCAATTTCAATAATATAATGTCGAGCGAATCCATATCACCTGCTTCATTTTATACAAGGCGACAATTTGGTAATAAACGGTTTGAGAAGGTAGAGCCGAACAATTTGGATAATCGTATAATACTGTACGATCAATATCCTGAATTCAGTATTAATGACAGAAAGTTGGAAAATTATCCAATGATTATTGAAATTGATACAAATACTGTAAACGGGGGTGTGATTCAAGAAAAAGATGGATTTTTTTATTCTGATGAAACAATTTATCTCAATCCTTTTTCAACAAAGATAATCTTTAATGATAAAAACGAAATGCGTAGCACTCTATCAAAAGCCGAACCAAGTATTGAAACAAAAATGGTATTTCTTTATTCGAATTGTTGTTGTGAAAAGGCTAAAAATGATAAAAGTTTTAAGTGGCAAAAAAACGAAATAAAAGATTCTATTGATGATATTTCCAAATTCATATCACAAGATATAAAAATTAACAAACTCAAAGGTTTTCTATACGCTTATATACTTGCAGCCAATAAATCTCTATCAGATGAAGTTGTTGCATTAAAGAAATATTCGAAAGAACTGCGTAATATTTTGTCGGCTATACTTGCAAGTCCGGATGGACGTGCAACTTATAAACAGCAAGACCTATTAAATACAGTTTATAATACGATCAATGATGCTTTTTACAAAGCTGAAGGGCTTGACAAAAAATTAAAAGATATTATTGCAAACAAACAAAAACAGTGGAATTGTGACAATTTTTTTGAAATTCTTCAAGGTGAAGGAGTATATGATATATGGCTTCAAAAACAAAATATAAAGCCCTCCTTTCAATTGCAATTTTTTTCTATTTCAAAAAACAGTAAAATAGAAGAAAAAGAAAGATTATTTGAAAACTATTTTTCCGTTTTAGAGAAAGAAATAAACAAGTTTATAAGTCCAAAATTAATTCAAAATGAAGAATTTCCAGAATTACAAACCTATGGTAAAATAAAATCAATCCCTGTTCCAAAAGGAGATTTCCTATCAAAATTGTTCAATGAATATTTGAATGAGGCATATAATAGTGATAAACTTATTCAATCAAGATATGAGTTTGCCAAATCAGGAGGAAGACTTTTCAGAGAACAAATGCAAGACAAATGGGAAGGTAGTGAATCTCAAATGTATATTAATACATTATTGAAAAATTTGAACGAATATAGTCAGTTTGAAATAAATAGTACAGATAATATTACACTTAAATCTTTTGCTGCCTTTTGCCAAAAAGGAGAATCAGATATTGATAAATTAGAAGATTATTTGATTTCAAATATGATTGGCGATTTTCGCATTGCATTTGCCTTATGGGGAATTATTTTTGGCTTTGCAAATATGCCAAAAACGCTAACAAATGACTTGTTTTTGTCGAGCGATTTAAACTATATTTCAGGGGTTTATAAATATATTTTCAAGCAAATTCACAACATAGATTTGGTCGGCAATCTTGAAAAAAAGCAAGAAGTTTCACCTCCTTTAAAAATGAACGAAAAGCTGCCAAAAACCGAAGAAAAAAAGGAAACAACAACACAACAACAAGCAAGCGAAATAGAAATGGAATACAAAGAGAAATTAAAACACGTTCCTAAAATCACAAGTTCTCAAATAGATTCTGTAATTGAAGTATTGAAAAATAATCATTTCTTGATTAATAATAAATTGTTCGATTCAATTTCAAAAATTGATAAACTTGGCAAAAGGACAAATATATATAAAGAAATAAAAGAGCGTTTACAATCAGAAAAACAACAAGAAAATAATAAGAGTTTGTCTTTATTTCAAAACAATGAAAAACCAAAGAAAAAAGGTTTTTTGGGGAATCTTTTTTCAGGAATTATTGAGGAAAAACAAGAAGAAATTTCTGAAAAAATGAAGAACCAATCTAATAAGGAATTCTATTTAGACGATAAGGCTTGGAGTCATATTGAAAATTTATTGCCTAACGATAAAAAAATACGAGAACAAGTAAGAACTGATTTAGAATGGTTCCAAGGAAACTATCAAGAATATTACGAAGATAAAAAGAAAGGAAAACAAAAAGGATTTTATTTTGGAAAACCAACGGATAATTATTCTGTTATTGAAAAATTTCAAGATTATTTAAATAATAAAAAGAATAGCAGTCAAGATTGGTTACGCAAAATCTATTATTCAATAAATCCCGATAAAATTATTACAAAACTAAAAGAATTATATATGTATGATGACTGAGAAAATCAGAACCGATGGAGGAGAGCAAGTTGAAGCACAATCACCAATAATAATTTCCGCAAGCAGAAGTACTGATATTCCTGCGTTTTATGCCAAATGGTTTATCAATCGTCTGAAAGCGGGTTATTGTGTTTGGTACAATCCGTTCAACCAACAACCGATGTATGTTGCGTTCAAAAACGCAAAAGCGGTTGTGTTTTGGTCTAAAAATCCTAAACCGCTTATTCCGTATCTTCACGAATTGGACGATCGTGGCATTCAATATTATTTTCAATTTACGCTAAATGATTATGAAAAAGAAAGCCTTGAACCAAATGTGCCTACATTGAGTAAGCGAATAGAAACATTTATATCTTTATCAGAGCAAATCGGTAAAGAAAAAGTTATTTGGCGTTTTGACCCCCTCATAATGATTGACAAAATAGGAGTTGATGAATTGTTGCAAAAAATTGAAACTATTGGTAAACAACTGAGAGGATACACAGAAAAACTTGTTTTCAGTTTTGCTGACATTGGCAACATTTATAAAAAAGTAGAAAACAATCTTAAGCGCTTAAACATCAATTATCAAGAATTTACACCACAAACAATGAATGAGTTTGCAAAAGGTCTTTGCGAAATAAATAACAACTTGGGTATTTCTCTTGCCACTTGTGCCGAAGAGTTAAATTTAGAACAATACAGAATAGAACATAATCGTTGCATTGATGGAGAACTCATGAAACGAATTTTTACAGAAGATGAAGATTTGATTTATTACTTAAATTATGGTAAACTGCCAGAAAAAATATTATTCGGTGACGAAACAAACTTACCGCCCATAGATATCGAAAAACTGAAAGATAAAGGGCAGCGCAAAATGTGCGGATGTATGATTAGCAAAGATATTGGGATGTACAATACTTGCTCACATTTTTGTGTCTATTGCTATGCAAATACATCTAAAGATGTAGTAATTAAAAATAAAACACTTTTTCGGGTAGAGAATGAAAGTATAATCAACGGATATAGGTAACAATGAAACAAATCCATCTGCTTTTAGCACTATCATTAGTCCTTTCGACCTTTAGCAATAAATCTGCTCAAATGTCGCAAACGTTTTGTCCGGATTGCGATTATATGGTTCGCGTGACCGGCATCATGGACGGCGATACATTTCGGGGCTTAACTGCCGACAGTACAGAAATTAAGTTCAGACTCTACGGCATTGATGCGCCGGAGAAAAAACAAGCATTTGCCAATAAGTCAAAACAATATCTTTCAAATTTGATTTTCGGAAAACAAATTTGCATCAAATTTCAACTTACAAAAAGAGGAAAGCCCAAGAGAAGCTGGGACAGATTTGTTGCCTTGGTTTATACTTCCGATGGTAAAGATGTTTCTGCCGAAATGCTGAAAGCGGGTATGGCTTGGCATTTTAAAAAATATGATTCCACTCCGGAATATGCAAAATGTGAGGCAGATGCCAGAAATGCACAATTGGGTTTATGGATTGATAAAAATCCCATTGCGCCGTGGAATTTTAGAAGAAAGGTTACTAATGCTGCCGGCGTTCAGTTCAAATGAAATTTTACTTCTTCCACTTGGCGAGCGCCTCCTGACTTCGTCACTGGGACACCCTACTCCAAAACAGGTCATCAAATAGGGGAGCAATCAACTTATGTCGACTTGTCAGGAGCATAGTTTTGATGATTATCTGCTCGGAT
>Ga0209629_10003546_pt1 | contig 11212 bp, 2 predicted proteins | sample TergutCu122P5_FD_187286 | JGI IMG/M metagenome (GOLD analysis project Ga0209629, IMG submission 187286) | Cubitermes ugandensis P5 segment gut microbial communities from Kakamega Forest, Kenya - Cu122 P5 (SPAdes) (version 2) | ecosystem: Host-associated > Arthropoda: Insects > Digestive system >...
CTGTATAATACTCTTGAGCTCCAGATGATGGGCATAGTGATGCCCGAAACATGTTGAGCAAGCAATAAGATCTGCAATAAAAACCTCTGTTGCATCTAGTTGGCATTTTATTTCCACACTCCACCTATGTTCTTAAGTCGCGTAATAAAAGTTATTTCATGAACTGTGTTTCCCAGGTCCACGCTCCGTAACTTGACGTTATTGTGCAGAGAAGGAGGGTAATTTGACAGTGTGAATCAATACATCAATAAGTAAGACCCACATAGTAAAATAGTGAAATAGTTGCCCGTTCCAGCAAAAAACGCGAGGCTTCTAAACAAGTGCGCAGGCAGCGAGGTGCAGTGTGATGTAATTTACTTGCACCACGTTGGGATTAAGACATCTAACAGTTTATTAAATCAAGCAATAAAAAATGTAATAAAACAAAACTACATTTACTACAGTCCCTACAGCCTCAGTGAAATGGATTGATTAAGGATTTTGATTAAACCACAGTTTTGTTTTATCGTGTCCAGCTGTGATCACTAAATAATGTCCTCAGTTGATATCTATGTAATGTGCACAACATTCAAAAAATCGTGCCGTCGCTGGTGAGTCTTAAATTATTCGTGTAAGTCTTGTGAGCCACCTGAAAATAATATGACTTCTTACGAGTGTTGCTTAGTAGCAAACACATAAGTCTCCCCCCTCCCCCCCCCTCTTTCCCTCCGTAATTTTTTTAAACCGAAGCCGTCGTAGCGCAGTCGGCATATTGTGTAGGCTACGGGCTGGAAAACAGAAGATCGTGGGTCGATTTCCAACAGAGGATCCAGACCAACTCTTGGGCTCGCTCAGCCTTCCTGTTCAATGATGTCAGGTACGCGTTCCACCGGGACGAAGCCGCCGGGGCGTGAAGTTATTCACTTTTCTCCATTTCTTGCCGAGATTAAGTAAGCGTGCAGCTATACCTCCACTCCCTCATATGCCGTCATGAGGGGTACAGGTACAACTTTACCTTTATTTTTCAGTCCTTTAGTACCTTACAGAGCAGTGTTTCTCAACCGCCGGGCCGCGGCCCGGTACCGTGCTCTGGCATCAATTATACCGGGCCGCGAGAGGCCGGAGGAAACTACAATATGCTACAACATTTCATTAGTCCAGTTGATAACTAATTTAAATGTCTTTTTATATTTGTCAACATGCCACATCGTATACATAAGTGTACTAATACTCTTTATGATTATGCCATAATTAATTATTAATACTTAGGTTAGTTTAGTGTATGAACTTAAAAAAAATTGGAAAGGTATTTACGAGTAAATTTGTTGGGACCGGGCCCTCGTCTTATAAAAAAAGAATTTACCGGGCCGCGGTCTCACAAAGGTTGAGAAACACTGTTACAGAGAACTGGAGTGTGAAATATTTAATCACTCGCTCAAAGCGAGGGAGGTATTTTAGCAAGTACGTAGGGTTTAATAATGTGTTTGAATAAGAAAGAAGAGAAACGATTGCAGGATTTTGATGTGATAACTTGAACTAACGAGACCACTGGAAATATCTAGGGGTAGGTTGGAGGATAATATTAAAATGAATTTAAAGCAATGGCATGAGAAAGCGTCGACTGGATTCATCTGTCTGAACAATCTAGTGGCGGACTGTAATGAACACGATAACTGAACTTTGAGTTCAATAAAATGCTGCGTTCGTAACTAGCTTAGTAAACATTAGCTTCGAAAGAAGAGTTAAATCGCCATGTAATACTAAGAGATACGTAAACAAAGAAGAAAAGTCCTTACTCCGTAACCAGATAAGAGAGGGTCAGAGATGGAGCTCCCATCTTAAATGCTGAGGAAGTGGTAATGTCGTTAGGGCTGTCGACCACTGAGGAGGATACATCGGTAGGTACATGGCAGTGGTGAAATGATCAGCAAGGAGAAAACAAAGAAACCGGAAGTAAAACATATTCCACCACGAATCTCACATGCCGTTGTATCATTTCGAACCCGAGGCACTGCGGTGAAAATATGATTTATGGCACAGTTCACTACTTTAGATTTAAAAATATTTGATATATTTAAACCTAAATTTGTAATTTTACACGCATAAAAACGTAAGTAACACGTGTGTACCTGATGTACCTCGACCACTGTTGGAAGGATCAGTCACTGCAACCAGTGCACAGCAAAAGACACAATTGTATCTGCTCACGTAATAAGTTCAGAAATACTACACAGGTGCTTAAAATAGGTCTAATATAAATACTACAAGAGGCATCGCACCTTAGTCTGCGCTTTATCTCTGTCAGAGATATAGAATCCAAGGTTCGGACAAACATAAATGGAGGTGACGAAATATAATCCAAAGCAAATTAAATTAATGCGATTTCTTAAGTAAAAGCAACAAATGCACTGTATGTTTTTTCACATAGAGATTAATTGGCATTACGTAACGAATTGTTTTGTAAGTGCTGGGCATAAATAACATTAAATTAATGCGATACATGAAGTTCTCAGGGCGGGGTCATAGTTATGTAGATTGCTGCCTTCTGGGGTGTAATATATATAGCTTGTTATAACGACATCACACTGCACATGACTAATCTTCGAAATAAATTATGATTTATGCTTTCTTTACGAAGTTCTTAAAGTGAAAGCATAAGGGAGAAGAGACGCACCTGTATTTGTCTCTTTCCGTAGTGCGTATATCTGTTTAACACTTCTAAGCTCAGTGGTCATTATATGTACCACTAGGCTTAACATTCAAAAGTTTTACGTTCTCTCCGCAGAATGCATTTATGTTTCTTGCATGGATCTCAGAATAAACAGCAGTTACCTTCATACAGAGCATTAACTGACTAGCTTCTATAACTGAAACTGATTGTGTTTATTGCAAGGTACGACCGGAATATTTAAATATAATTGTGGTTATTTGTGGTCTTTAAAGTGTAATTGTGCAAACTGTCTTTTATTTTTGTCTTCGACAGAAAAAGTGTTTACATCTATTGGCCAGTTTCATCATCAGTTTTATTCATTTATCTATCCTGTGGCGCGTGTCCACCTTTCATTTATTCAACCAATCCATTGTCTAATTGCCACAGCTCTACGATAGGTACTGCCGTCAGTTTATAGAATTTTAGTTGTTTCTCTTAGAGCGCTGTTGTTACTAAAATCTACCACCAGCGTTAACGTTGAATACATTTGGAAATTGACGCGTAATGTGATAGTCCTTGATTATTCGCCGTAAGTTTTAGATTAGCCAATGATAAATTTCATGCTATTCTTTTAAGTATAACAAACAAGACGCAACGTTATACAGTATTCTTTATTACTGTCAATGCTCTTCATGTTTCAGGCAATTTCTCAAAAACTGTACACACAGCATCGGGTATACGCCAAGCTTGCTTGCTGCTACCGCTAGCGTGGGGAACTCACCCACGCTAGCGGTAGCAGCAAGCAAGCAAGCTTAGCTTATACCCGATGCTGTGTGTACAGTTTGTGAGCTCCTGATGATGGGCGGAGAAACTGCCTGAAACATGTAGAGCATTGACAGTAATAAAGAATACTGTATAGTGTCGCATCTTGTTGATTATACTTAAAAGAATACATTAACGATGCAAGGTCCCATGAACGTCAAATTTCATGCTGTCTTATAAATAGCGTACAACTGACGATTTCGAACTGGACAATATTTAATACGAGTACTTTAAATGTGTCTTCCCACCTTTGACACACAACAATCTGAATGGTTCCCTCCAACTCCCGTATCCACAACGCGTCAAGTTCGTTTTAGAATTCGCAGAAGTCTTGTCGTATGTAATTACAATCAAATGCTAAGGATAGAAATCGTGTTTTTTTAGTGCACTCTGTTAAAAGACTCAAATAAGCTTATTTTTAATGCAGTCAAAATGGAATCAAGATATACTTCGTTTCTCGCGTGGTAAGATGAGTAGCAGCAACGGGAGTTACGTGCTAAAGAACACAGCCTTCGTGCAAACTGTCGGGTTATGTTTGTCCGATTTTATAACAAAAAGTTAAACAATTCGACAGCCGTATTAGTCACCTCAGAAAGAGCACGAGTCAGTGACACCCATTTCATAACGAATAAAAGATTCGTCACTGTTCGTGTTTACTTTTACCACAACGTTAACTTAACGCTGTTACATGACCCTTGAAGCAGAGGTGTTATGCCGAACTCCGGCCTGACAGGGAGGTGAAAATAAAGGCTCTGTAATACTCCTTCATCATGATATTTTGAATGTTCTTATAATAAACTTAATTGAAAATAGTTCTCCTATTTAATCTGACACTGATTAATTCGTTCTAGTATTTCTGAATTGTTTCAGTACTGTAATAAATAAATAGATTAGTAATAAAACTGTATTTTGAATATGAATTTTTTCCTTTATTATCATTATCATTTAAACCCTGATGTATAAGAATATTTTGTTTCGTTAGAGTACAGTGATATCTTGTATTTTAAAAAAATTAATGATCATAAAGATAAATATGAATTTAAATTGTTGTTTCCTCTAATATTTTTTTTATTAATTGCATCTAGGATACTGCAATTCGAAAGAGAAAACACTAGAACGCACCCTGTAGAGAACTCGCTTTGGAAGAGGATATGGACATGTAGTAAGGCAGACCACAGAATGAATGATGAATTGCACCTACAGGCGAGTATTTTCAATGGATTTTATGTGAATATAGGAATCGTTTCTTGTCATTTATGCTTTTTGTTCGAGCACTTTGATTGGAAATGCGGTAGAATGGGCGGAAGTTGTTTCCAATATTAGTTTTATTTCTTATTTTGTACTATTCATACAATTACGTGTTTTATGGTACACTAAATGTAGGAGTTTTGTTCTAAATTTTTAAAATTCTCATCCAATTTTGTTGTGCGTTAAATAATTTAGACATTTCCCCCAGTTTACTATCCGTTCCAGAACACCAAAATCCCTGTTATTAGAGAAGTGTACCCGCCTGGGAAGTATTACTTGATAAATATGAACGGCTATCGAAATGGCTGAGTTACGAAGAATATTGTTTGTTATTTTTATTCTGCCCAGTGCATTTATCGCAAGACAGGAACAATTCATTAACAGTTGTCGGAGCATTGCCGTTAGGCTATGTACTTCAAAGAAAAAATATCACTTTTTGTCACCTTCTTGGGAATTCCGCATTGACAGCAGTGAGTCCCGTACGATTCGAAAGGTTCACAGAAAGAGCAGCACCGTTTTATTTTTGCATGACATCGAAATTTGTAGCAACCACATTATCACTAGCTTTACAGTTCTCAGCGATTTGTTCTATGTTCTCTTCAAGTTTTTTTGCTCTTTCGTGTAAAATTTTATTTCTGCATCTGCGCTTATTTCACAGGTAACGGTCAAGAATCTTTGTCTGACATTCCTCGCTTTTCGAACATACGTCAAGTCGCAGCCTTTCGAAGCGTGAAGCAAAATTTTCTACGAAACGCTTCCATTTATAGTTTATTTTTTCCTCTGGATGCTTTATCGAAAGCGCATCATGAATTTTTAGCTTCCAGATCGCTTTCTACCTAATCCTGCTGTCTTCCAAAATGGTAACTAGTTTTCCGTGAGAAAAATAACTATTACCACTTACTTTGGCACCAACTTCCCCTGCAGATAAGAAGGAAAAATTTCTCAGGTTTTCAAAAGGCTGCACCGTTCCGCATCTTATGTCTCTGTCCGCACAGGTGGATACGCATCAGTTTAAATTAAAGCAACATTATATTACCTCATTTTCAAAATAAAATGATGATTCATGGTCGTTTTGAAGTGGCCAATTCATTTTTTCATAGACTTCTCTAATATCTGAATATATGAAGGTCCGTTTGTGACTCTGAAATTATTACAGCTACCAGTCCCCTAGAGTACAGACTAATTTTCCAGAAACTACACAGAAGTTCTTCAGAGAGAGTCATGCAATTGTAGTAAAATGGAGGTCAGTTTCTCATCTCATATTACAAGAAATTGTTCCGTAGTTTGTGTTACGGCTGCGTAAAAACTTATTTCATGCATAACACTCCGGGTATATTGAAATTTTGTAGGCTGATCGCCCGGTACGTAGATGGGAGCATACTGTAAATATGTTTTTCAAAGAATAGGATGGGAGAGCCTGGAATTAAATAACCTTACCAATGGCCGACGTTTATTTTTAACAGAACGAGACGATATACAACACATGCAGGTGATGTGTTGATACTTGTACGATGGGTGAGAGCGATTGAAGAAGGAGTAACACAGATTAGAGAAGATTCAAGCACAAGATTGGTGACAAATGAAAGCAAAACAAAATAAGTGAAAATAAACAGAAATATAACAAATTTAGAGCAAGATCTGTTGATGAATGCACAAGTGTTTGAAGGGGTTCGGAATTTCAGATATTTAGTTGGTTTGAGGAATTCAAAAAATTAATAAGTGATGAAGTAAAATCAATGATTGCTGCAGGTAATAGATGTTTTTAAAATCTAAGACAAATATTTAGATCTAGAGCCATGAGTAAGGCAGTTACAATTAAGATACATACAACGAAACTTTTGTAGAGTTTGGGAGTGGAACATGGGATATGACTGAGATGGTTTTGACAAGACTGGGTACATGGGAGAGGAAAATATTAAGAAGCAAACGAGGGGTTGCTGATAGGTCCTTAGCCCGACCAGGAAGGAAACAAGCTACAGCGAACAAACTCGGGATTTATTCAATATACTCCGCACGAAGCTCAATACACTTCTTAGCCCTTTGTTCTAACTTTTGCAAGCCACTAAAAAAAAATAGAAAGTTGTCCGTCCAACCAGGTCTCCGCGGCTCCAATGACTTCCGTGTAGAACGAAAAATGGCGACCTTTCTATTGTTTTTTCAGTCCAGGGAACAGGTGGTAGTCCGAAGAGGCCAAATCCGGAGAATAGAGTGGGTGATCAAGACAATGGAAGCCCAGGTAGGCCAATTTCTTCTGGGTTGCAAGTGCCCGTTGAGCCGGGGCACGGTTGTGCAAGAACAAGACCCACTTGGTGACCTTCCCGCGGCGTTTTTCCTTCAAAATGTCCTTCAATTACACCAGCAGAGATGAGTAATACTCCGCGTTGATAGTTTGGCCCTTTGGAAGATAATCATTGAGGAGGATGCCTTCTTGATCCCAAAAAATCAAGGCGAGAACTTTTCCAGCGGATTTTTGCACTCGGAATTTTTTGGGGGCGGGGCGGGGTGAGCCGCTATGCCACCACTCCACTGATTGTTGCGTTGTCTCCGGGCCATAGTGGTATAACCAGGTTTCTTCCATGGTCACCAATCGCTACAGGAAATCATTTGTATCGCGCCGAAAAAATTCCAAAATTGCTCAGACGAATGGCACCGTTGACGTTTTTGATCCGCGTTCAGGCATTTCGGGACCCTCTTCGCGGAGAGCTTTCGCATGTCCAAATCTTTATCAATGATGGACCCAACCCGCTCACGTGAGATGCCCAGCTTCTCAGATATTGATTTAGCCGAAATCCGGCGGTCTTCCAAGATTAGCTGGTGAATTTGATCAATAATCTCCGGGGTGGTCACTGTTTTGGGTAGTCCAGCACGAGGCGCACCGCAGGTGGAAATATCACCATGTTTATACTGGGCCACCCAGTTTTTGACGGTAGCATACGATGGCGCATGTTCCTCTAATGTTTCTGTCAGAATCGCGTGAATTTCCTTGGGCCCTTTGCCTTGAAAGAAAAAAAAACTTAATGACAGATCTTGTCTCGATGTTGTTGAAATCGCGCGCCTCGCCTAACATGCTTCCTTTCAGCCTCTGTAACAAGAAAAGACTTGCAATTCGGCACATAAACAGATCCGACCCCTCTTTCCAACGACACTATCGATTCCGTCCTAAGACATCGGGAAGTAAGTCGGTCTAAGGACTTATCAGCACCCCCTCGTACATGGACCAGTGGTAGAGCAAGGAATATGGAGAAGAAGAACTAATCAGGAATTGAGGGAGCTTTGTAAAAATCTAGACATAGTAATAGATATTAAAACAGAAGGGACTGGAATGGGTTGGACACGCAGTAAGGATGGATCAGGAAGGACAGTTAGGAAAGTACTTGAGAGTAAACCGGAGGGAAGTATAAGAATGGGAAGAGATAGATTGAGATGGGTGGAAGATGTAGAGAAGGATCTACTGGAGACGAAGGTTAAGAGATGACGACAGAAAGCAGTTGATAAGGAATAATGGGCTTACATAATTAAGGAGGCCAAGGCTCTCAGAGGGCCGTAGAGCCAAGGAGTATGTAAGCAAGTAAATAAGTAAGTATATAAAGGCGGGCGTTAGTGAACACATAACAAACATCCAGTTTCCGCAAAGTCTGAAAATTTCTTGACTAAATAAGTGTCTGTTAACTTCTGTAGAAGTACTGTTCTTCACTGAGTTATTCAGTTAATATTTTCTTTAGATTCGCTGTGGCGCAATTTTCTGTTGTCAGTTATATATATTACAGAATCTTAACGTTTGCAGCTACGGCCAAGTGGCTGTCACTTTTAGTGCTGTAGCCAATAGTCTTACATTTGCTGCTTAAGCCAGCAGGGTTTTACTTTTGTTGCTGTAACCAGTAAATTATTACGTTTCCTGTTGTAGCCAATAAATTCTAACATACAATAAATTCTTACGTTTGCTACTATAGCCAATAAGTTCTTACGTTTGCTGCTACATTCAGTACATTCATACGTTTGTTGTTTTAGCCAAATATCCGTACGTTTACTGCTGCAGCCAATAAAATCTTACGCTTGCAGCTATAGCCAATAAAATGTTATGTTCTCTGCTGTAGCCAATAAATTCTTCCGTTTTTTTTTTTTTTTTTTTTGCTGTAGCCAATAAAATTTTACGTTCTGTGCGATAACAAACAAAATTAAACTTTTGTCAATGAAATTTAAAAGCGACCTTTCTTTCCAAACACCGGCTATTCTGGCAGGTTATTTGTGGTTTCAAGCAGTCCCATGAGGAAAATGCCGGGCTAGTACAGGGGTGCTGATTAGTCCTTAGCCCGACCTAAGTCCCGATGTATTTTGTTTGATGGTGAGAATACTTTGTTTGATGCTAGTCGTGTTATGTATATAAATAGTACTAATATTCCTCCTATTATGATTATAAATAGGATATATCAAAATCAAAATCTTCTGTCACTATCTATCTATCTATATAAAATACTACTCAATTTCTGGTATGAATTTTTCTGATTGCGTCCTCTACGCTAGAGTTAATCCAAGAGATTTGTCAGTACGACTGACGTGTGATAATCGGGCAAATAGCATGAAAATAAAGGCGTATTCCGTTGGTGTCTCTCTAAAATCAATGCTCTGTTCTATATACTACGATTCCTTTTACTTAATCAGAGTTTCCAATCTATTTTTGTCTAAGAAGTTGGAGAGTCATAAAGTCAAGCACACACTGACCTACTTTCTTCTCTCAAGTATTCAAGAAATAAGAACCCTTTTGGGAGCCTAGAAACGTTAAGCATTCAAAAGGCCAAGTGTGATTGCAAGACGCCGCTTTATCTACGGCAAATCTTTAAGCCAATCACAAAATGTTTAGCCTGAATGCCTACTAAATCAGCTGGTTTTGATATTAATTCATTATTAACCATCAAACTCCAGAATCTAGTGGGTATTATTCTTGTTTTTGTTTGGGATGTCCTGTGTTCAGATCTCGGCCCGGTAACTTACCATCTTTTCTGAGATATTTCATAGTGTTACTAAGTCCTTCTAGGTACGTATATTACAGAAAAATATATCAACCAGTGTGAGATTTAGTGTTCTCCAGGCGGCCGGTATCAACACTATGGTCTTCCGGGATATATCGCAGTGTAGTTTAATGTGTATGAGGAACCTACTGTCTCCATTTTATGATATTTTACCTTAAATATGGAGCCAGTAAGCTCCTCGGAAATTTTGGCGTGTTTGTACCGAACTACACGGCATCAAATCCAGAAGATCATAAGCTTAGTATCCAAATGAAAACTAGCTCTTCCTGTCACATCCTATCCAATTTATTATTACATAATTGTCTTCCCGTATGAAGGCGCATAATCTGAAATATTTAATTCACCGCTCAATAAGCCATAAATGAACAAGCCTAACTGAACTAGAGTTTTTTTTTGCAAGAGTCCAACTCGAGCCTAGGCGGCCTCACTGTTGAGGTTTCTAGATCACACACGACTAGACACACACACACACACACACACACACACACACACACACATCTTACTTTATGTCTATTCTGAGGTCCAGATAAACCAAACCCATTAACTTTATTTAGCAGTTAGCCGACTAGGATGCCTACCTGGGACCGGACAGCCTGCTATCAAATTATAGAGCTTGGATCGTTTACCCGTTGATAAGGTATCACAGTTTCGCCCCGAGGCTATTTTACCACACACTTAACTGTGTTTTTTTGCAATGACACGTCTGCAGCGGTAGCATAGACTGTTTTACGTAGTACCATATTATGTTATTTCAAAGAAAACCTGATGGATTCACTTCATTTGTAATGTTATTTTAGGATTTCAGTTACTGACCCAGATACGATACAAAACGTGACGCACCGGCTTTCATTGTATAATTTTACTAACTAAGTGTCCTCAAACGGCAAAACTTCTAATATATTTTCGCGAGGAAATGAGGTAGAATATCGGCAGGAACACCGGCCGTCGTGACTGATATTCTTCGTAATTTTCCTCTGTACCTTCAGGCAAATTAGGCCATAGCCGCTTCCTTCCCCATCCTTTCCAATTCATTATTCATTGATCATCCTACAATTTCACCCTGTGTAATGTCGTTCAATAATCAAATATAGGTATGTTTTAACTATCTAACATGTCTAAGTAAACAAAAAATTTAAGTTGTGAGTGGGGATGTAATTTCAAATAGACATCTAAAATTTTTAACTACCTTTGTTTTGAACACAGCCATCATCATGGCTAATAAATTATGAATAAAGAAGGCCAAATGTGTCGCTCTTCAATATTTTTGACTCGACAAGTAATCAGCTTTGCCCACAATCTATCCTTATTCCAGTTCACAGCCCAAAACACACACACATATGTGTGTGTGTGTGTGTGTGTGTATATATATACAGGGTGTCACAGGAGGAACGGACCAAACTTCGGGAGAGTGTTCCTTATGTTAAACTATACCGATATAACCCAAAACACCTATACCAAAAGTTGAACGGTTACGGAGATAATGGCC
>Ga0209629_10003547_pt1 | contig 11211 bp, 8 predicted proteins | sample TergutCu122P5_FD_187286 | JGI IMG/M metagenome (GOLD analysis project Ga0209629, IMG submission 187286) | Cubitermes ugandensis P5 segment gut microbial communities from Kakamega Forest, Kenya - Cu122 P5 (SPAdes) (version 2) | ecosystem: Host-associated > Arthropoda: Insects > Digestive system >...
AATTACATTAACTTTTACCAAAAAAAAATTAAAAGAATGAGGTATCTAGCTGCTGTGGGGAGTCTGACAGCTACACACATTATGGCTAATGAGGGCAGATAAAGGAATATGGCTATTTTCTTGTCAGAACACAACTTCCCTTTTCAATTGCAATATGGGTTTATACTCTACATATCATGTTACCCACACCATAAATCAGCTTTTACACTGCACTGAATATTGGACATTGCCAAATGATCATAGGGGCATGTTTATATTAGGCAGCCACAAATGCAAGTCTGTTTAACAGGTCAGATTTGACATTCTCACAGTGGTGAATATGAAGACAACTATCTTGTGTGATATGACACTTTGTAGTCTAGCAGATGTGAAGAATACAAATATCAGTCAACATCCACAAGACTGTATGTTGCAACATCTTCTAGCAAACTTATCAAACTGATTACTGTAAAACCTTGTTAACTGGAAACTGGTAATTCTAGAGAAAATCTAATTTGAAATATGTAACATTTCCTGGCTTTAAACATACGCTTTTTTGTAATTTTTAATGTAGTTAATTCAAAATATGGTTGATTTGTAATTCAAAGTTAAATTACGGCCGTTTCTTTAATGAAGTCACATAATTAAAATCCGTATATTATTTTCAGGGCAATTCACAGAATAGTGCAGTAACCATTCTTACATAATGGCAGCAAGGCTTGGACAAGAATCAGTAGCTCAACCAGGTTACTCCACTCCAGCATGACCTACAGAGATTCAGCCAAAATTCAGCTGTATGAATGCATGCTGAAATTATACACAGCTGATTGTTATCTCTGTGATGGTCATGCTGGAATGTACAGGCTTATTGTTTCCTGTCCAGTATTGTACAAATGACAAGCTGCCATTTTACTGTGTGTGCTATATACTGCTGTGATTTACAAGTAGGAGGAACTGCAAGGTCACTGAATTGTCCCAGCAGCTTCAACAAGTTTCTCAGTGTCAACCAATAGAAACCAACCACTGATAACCTTTCTGTGAGACAAAAAAAGCCACTGTTGTGAACTACATACAGCAAAATCCCCACATTATGTTGTGTAGGAACCACCTAAAAATGGTGTCAAACCTGGAAAAATGTAAAATATGAAAAATGAAATTTATGCATTCTAACAAAATGCTGGTTACTGGACAACAAAAGGTTTCAACAAACCATGTAAAGTAAGAACTTTTAACATTTTATAATGTATACAAAATATTGTACATATGTGTAAATTAGAAACAACTTTCTGATAGTATTATCATGTCATACACAACACCATGATAGTGGGATATCCACATCAGACATGCTCATATACAGTATGATGATCTGCAGTATATAATTATTTAACCCATCAGCAAGCATGTGTGCCCCCCAACCTTCATTAGCTTTCAGTCTATTTAGTTCATTTTCAAGTCTGCTGCACATTATAATAATTGTTCTGGATATCAACTTGGCACATGTACTTTGTTGCCAATTCTAGTACTCTGCATTCATCCAAAAAACGTCATCACAATCATCATCTCCTTCTTATTTATTTTTCCCTTCATCATCATCCCATACTTCTTCTAGCCTGGTCAACTGCTGGTCCAACACGTGATTGACACTATCGACTCCACAAACCCTGACAGCACTGTCACATGTTGTGTAGTCCACAAACCACAATCCAAGAGGTTCCAAACTATGCCACTCATTTTCTTAATTTTCATTATGTTATAGTGCATGGTCATCATTGTTAAAGTGTAAAACCATACTTTGCAAAATGGTTCATGATAGCAGTTGGAGTTATCAACTTCCAGGCTTCTGCTAAACAATGCAAAGCATACAACATATTCAACTTAACTCATGAAGCATCTTGGAGCTGTCCACCATCTATCATCACAGCAGAACTGCTTCCTGTAATGGCACTTGGAATGCATGGATGATTCCCAAATACAAAGGATGTAGATGGCTGGTACAACTAGCTGCAAAAAATGCAACCTCTATGTTCCTCATAAATGTTGTGTTCTTTTAGTGACCAACACACTGATCATTGAAAAGCAGGATTTTTCGATATTTTAGTACCCACATTTCTGTCTAGTTGCTTAAGACAATCTTCAAATATGCTGCTGGTTATCAAGGAATTTGTATTGGCATCATACTTTGTAGGAACATTTTTTTAACATACTTACAGCCATGTGGACTGCAACATTTGCCAGTTACAAGTGGTGGTGGTTTATTAGTATCATCAGCATTACAGACAAGGAGTACTGTAACCCACTGTTTTGATTTTGTTCAAACGTGGCAGGTGTCTCTGCAAAAATTAAGACTTTTACTAGCTTTCAAATTAAAAAATGGACCTGTCACACCAGCATTACATATATCACAGGAGTCATATTCTTTAATCTCTTAAAACACTCATTTTTCCAGTCATCTTCTGTTTCTCAATCCACACTTCTGCTCTCACCTGCCAGAGTTCTATAAAAAATGCTGTGTCTTCTCTCCTATCTTTTTATCATATCATCAGAACCTGTCAAGTTGTCTCCTCCCAGACATGCAGTGGCAATGAAGGCCTCATCCCTGATGATATTACCCTCTAAAGAAGAGTGCTTGCACATGCTTGCTTGTACCATGTAGCAACAGCTGATTCCATTTTCCTCCAGTAGTATTTCAATGATTTCCACTGCTTGCAGAAAGTCCCATACTGGATGTAACTTCTTTCAGTTCCCTCACAGTTTTTCACAGGGTATTTAATGTGGGCACCAAAATCCTGACAGTGATGCTAGGTCAACACATGCTCCAGTACGTACATCATCTCACAAAAAATATCTATTTTATCCCTTATTCTACAGATTCAAGCTCTTTTTTATACACAGTCTATCTATTATATAACACTTGTACACCATATAACTTGGTCTGCAAAACTGATAAACAATTCAAGAATAAAAACATATGGCAATACTTGCTCACTCAATCAACCACTACCAACCAAGTTCAATGGATGGAAACTTGATATCTGTTGTTATACAGTCTATACAGAACCGTCTTTACTCATCATCATCATCATCATCACCAACACCACCAACACATAATTCTTCATGTCATGTCCGAAGTTCATCCTGACATTATTTTCGGCATCCCAACTGTATTTCTAGTTCCATTTCCCCTTCTGAATCCAAACTGATCTTCTCCAAACACATCCTCAATGTTCTTCCCAATTCTTCTTCTAAATATCCTTGCTTTTACTATTGCTGCATGTGTGAAGAGGTTGTGTGCAGGTCACTGCATTTTTCAGCTTTTGGCTTCTTGTTTAAGACAATCATTGCAACTGTCCTAACTACTTCAACATTTAGTTCAAGTATAGCGATGACCATACAAATTCTGAGAAGAAAGCTATGAAACATAAAATTAGGTAAATTTCACAGTCAGAACCTAGGCAAATGAAGTGCAAATTCTCGAAAAACATAACATCAACGACCATAACATCCATGACTATGTAACAACGTTCCTATGGCCATTTGGCCAGGAACTTACAAGTGTTGTAAAATCACCTAAAACTCAGACTGCTAGAACACAATACGGGGGTTTTATTGTATGTAGCGGGCATTTATCAGCATCATTCATATATTATGTAATGGCAACAAAATATTGTGTAAAATGAACTACAGCTGAGCCCAACTCAGCTGAGCTAACAACAATGGTCCAAGCCTTACCACCACATTGCAAGAAAGGCGAGAGCAGTATTCTACAGTGGTTTATTAACATTCAGTTTGACAAACATGAATTACTGTTTTAAGGCTTGAGTTCTGATGTAAATTGTCCTAATTACACAGAACATTTTGAGAGGTACAAGAAAGAGATCACATTAGTCAATAAATAACAGCACACAACATAACATCAGGAATTCCACCAACCACTAACATGTAAGTAAGCATTTAAAAAAAAGGTCAGATAATTCAAAATGGCATCATTGAAAGCTTGTGTTTTTGGTCCTGAGCACTTCAAATTAATGAGGTCTTACTGTCCTAAGAAACTGAAATCTTCTTTGAACTTTTGGTTTGTTTAGTGAGTGCTGAAAATTTGGCAAGTAGTGACATATTGTAAAGCAATTTATACATACTCTTTTACTGCTCAGTGAAAGTAAAGCAGGCTTTATTGGCTAGCTTAACTGATTCAAAGCAGCAAGTCAGGAGCAAGTAATAATGAAATTCAGTGATACTTAATGGTTGCACAAAGGAGGGGGATGAAATATACTGAAGACTCTCAGAACATGATGTCAAGCTATCAACAAAATGTGTCCTGAAGGGCAGAGCTACTGCCAATGAATTGGGCAAAGAATGTATACAGTCGTATCTACCACTGGCTACGCTTCCAGTAGATGGGTGGACAGAATGGATCATTATGCAAATGCACAGTACAATTTTAAAACACATCCATAAAGTGCACATGTTTAACAGCAAGCACTCCACACCTGTTAGTGCAATGCAAGCGCAAAAGTATCCAGTGTACAACGGTTGTGTAAGCACTGTATTATAACCTCACTTCGTGAAATACAGGACTCACACAACCTACCTAACTGGAAACAATGCCTAGCCTTTGCTTCTGATATCTCACAACTCCTTGAAGCAAATTTAGTTACAATCAGAACAAGAGACATACTGACAGATTTTAAACTTTTTAACCAGGAAGTGTAGCATTTCAGACTTTAAAAAAGGATTCAAAACCAGACAAAAGTTGATAAATAACAATGTCTTGTGATGTTTTGAAAAATGTACTGAAGAAAGAGAATTAGTGTACTGAAGCATTAGACTGTAATTGACACAAAATCAGATTTCAGTGTGTGTTTCAGCTCAACACAGACATGCTCAATTTCTTCTTCTTTATCTTCTTCTGTGGTTCCACTACCCAAGGTTCCTAGTTACTCTCCTCCATCCATCCCTATCCTGCACTACTTGTCTCCAATTAACAATGCCCATCTTATATGCTCCACTTGGAGAACAGTAAAATGCCAGGAGACATCAACAAAATAGAACATTTAAACCTCCTCCATCCTTTCCATTTCCAACCTAACTCCTACCAGCTACAAATTATTTTATACACCAATTTAAAAGAAAAACATTTTAGTATGGTAGAAAATACAACTCCTACCATCTGTTGTGCCTAACTGCAAATTACTAGAACAAATGTACAGGACCAAAACATAGCAGTAATTTTGTATGTTAACAGCAAAAAATCTTCTGACATTGGACAGTGACCACACATGCTTCACTTACTAACACAACTACCGCAAATAATAAAGTTGATTTTGGGTAGCACAGTTCTTCAAATTTACATTTTTGTAATTTTGGTATCCCCATTTTTGGCCCCTTTCATACCCACTGATATTCAAAATTAAAACAAATGCAATTTTCAAGGACTCTAACAAGAACTCATTTTACAAGTTCAAAACAGACATTTTTTGACATGAAAACTAATCAATATTTATAAACATATCCAAATTTACCACTGTTAACTCACATTTGACAGCCTAAAGTACCCTATTAGATACGAGTTTGAAAATGGCATCATTTGTCATTACTGAACTAGTGACAAATAACAACATTTGCAACTGAAGCTGAATGCACCCAAGGCTTAATTCTGTGTACACATACTATCAAAAAGTTTCAGCTGTTATTATACATAATATAGAGTGATTCAAAAAATCAGAGCCCTTCATAATACATTAAGCCCTGCAGGCATCAGAACTTCAGTGTGAAAACAATTCACTGTGTATGTGTACTTCAACCTTCTGCTTGCCATTATTTCTAGCATGCACCAACACTAGGTCTTTTACACTGTTTAACCATATTAAAATTGTGTGCAAGATGCCAGAGCTCAGTTTTACTGCCAAGAGGTTTGTCTGCAGTTGTAAAGTTTTACTGCCCTCTTTGATTTGCATTTCTCCTCAACACATGCAGTCTCAAGAGCAAGTATCACAGCCAGAACGAGTATCTGAATCCAAGACAATTGTGTCAACAAGCTGACCTTGGAAATGGCATGCAAAGGCTAAACCACACTACAAGCAGGAACTCCAAACCCTGTCATATTCCTCTGTGTGAGACAGGAACATACTCAACTTCTAACCTGTTCTACTTATTACACCATCCACCGCTACATGAAATGTTGTTCTCATTACTATTCATAAATCTTTAAAAAAAACTTTGGAACAATGCATTATATAATTACATTTTTGGTTAATAGCCAGTTGCAGAGGTTTTTATACCTGAAAAATAAAGCTATAGCATTGAAGTAATTATTGCTTTGGAATAGTTATTGAGGACTTTGGGTATGTCTTTCAGGCACAGTGAAAATGCCCAGATATTTAGCAGTCGTATTATAAAAGCACTATTCAGCTTATGTTACTATCAACAATGCATACAGTGAAAACTATTTACCAGCGCACTTGGTGGTTCCCCATGCTCAGATGCTGATACTCAGGATACACAGGTAAGAGGACATGACCAGTGTCAGCTGCCTTTCTGATACACAAAAAGTGCTGTACACAATATTACATTTCAAATGTCCAATTACTGTACAGTTATGCTCAACAACTAAAAATAAATTCCTAACTCGCTTAACAATTTGTATCCCTGGATACAAAACATTGCATTTAACTATGTCCAGGCATATTTCATAAAAGTATAAAAATAATCATAATGAAACTTTCCTTATCGGTAAGAACCGACTGTACTGCATTTAACCTAACAACATCCTTACAGAGTACAGCAACATGTATAAAACATTTACATAGCTGTCTTGTATTAAGTTCTCCAATGTCCTCCATAATTAAACTTCAAGAATTTCTTAACTGTACACTAACCACTCTCACTCTTCTACAGTTCAACCACAAGTGGCAGCAGTATCAGAATGATGGCCTGTCTTTCCACTGCAGAGTTTTCACTGAATGGTATCAAGACACATTGCTTCCATGATAAAGCTCAGCAGTCACACTGCTGTCATAGTAAATATGTTGTGAACAAAAATGAAACATTGTTTTAAATCACTTCTGTGTTGTGCATCTTCTTTTTGTTCACCCTCGAGACAATCAATGAATGTGTGTCAACTAGAAACCAAGCCTCTCCAGCAACCTATGTTTTCCTAGGACTCCTCCCCCCATAATTTCCTCTCATGTGCTGCTTTATTTTGTGTGCAACATCTACCCTAAACTGCTATTTATAGTTTCACATCCAAAAACAGTCTTTGGGACCATGTTTCAGTTCATTCTTAAAGTATGCCCATACCAACACATGCTGTGCTTTACTGATTAACCTTGTACATATTTCCCTTTACATTTTCCCAGTATTCACATTTCTATTATCTTTCTTACTTGTGTTGTGTTTCCCACACGAGATGAGATCATGCATCCCACACAAGTTACTTGTCTACTACATCAGCAGAACATAATCTCTACACAGCAGTGTGCATGAACATCCTCACTGAAGCTGTTATAGTTACTAAATTACAAGAACTTCACTACTTAACTTTCTTTACACTCATAATAATCAACAATTGATATCCCTTGTTAGCACAGCCAACAGTTATTCAAAAACATAAAAACAATGGTTATTAATATTTCTGAGCAAATTAAACAAGAATGTTTACATTTCAAGCCTGTGGTATATACACACATTATCATCAGAACCATTATTTTTAAATAGTGACCAACAGAACTCAATACTACCCTGCTGAACTAAAATGAGGCATCTCCAACAAGTATATTTATTCCACTACATTCAGACAACATATTACTGCCATATACATGGTATATGACTACTGTCTTGCAGCTTCGAATATGTCTAGCACATTACAGTGGTTGAACGTGTTTTACATTTGAATTGAATTAGCAGTCTTATATTGTGTTTTATGATGAAGTAATGTGTGACCTTCACCACAAAATTTCAGAATTTAAATGGGTCAGCTTACCTACTTCCAGCAACCATAAATCTACACCATTCATGTCAAAATCTCAATGTTAACTTCTCAAAAATATAAGCTTCAAAATTTTAAGATGCTCCTTGATTTCCACCAAGTCATATTCTAACCTCCAATTTCAGTTTCCATAATAATAAAGCCACAAGCAGATACTTCTTTTATAATAAAAGTATAAAGGTTAAAATTTAAAGGAATTTAGTCATTTTGACCCTCCATGATACAAAACAGAGCATCAAAATATTATTACAATCATCATGGTAATCAGTTACATACATTTTTAACTACTGCAAGATAGCATTTTATGACACTTAATGATTAAGGCACTTCATGAAGGAACTTACAAAATTATGCATCGGTATGTAGAAATAATGGGGCGCGTGATCGCCTAGTGGTTAAGGCACTATGCTACAAACCGGCAGGTCGCAGGTTCAGTTCCCAATGCTGTCATTGGAATTTTTCAGTGACATAATCCTTCCAGTCGCACTATGGCCCTGGGGTCAACTCAGCCTCTAAAAGAAACGAGTACCAGGTGTATTTCCTGGGGGTAAAGGCGGCCGGTGCGTAAGGCTGAGCTTACCACCATCCTGTGCCGTTGTCATGAAATCTGGGAACCTTAACTTCCTGGAACCCTCTGGGCCACTCCAGGCCTGTAATATGACTGCTTTACCTTTACCTTTATATAGAAGTAATACCTAACAAGACGTTACTCTCTTAGGCAGTCCAAAAATTTGTGAGTTGTTTCAAATCTATAATCATTATTTCATGTCAGCTGGGACAGCAGGATCTGAAAGCCATGTACATAAACAAGATGAATGTTAAATCTCTGTACAATATGCTACATACTGGTAGAAGGCACACACATAGTCCTGGTACACTTGTACAACTGTTGAAGTTCATGAAAAATAATTGTCAATATATTTTGATTCTTTTTCGTGCAATCTTCATGTTTCCATGCACCAAACAGAGTATCCAGCCACTCAGTTCTACAATGACACATTGTTCCACTCTTCAAAATTTTCTCTTCATTGCTATGTTTCTTCCTATTCACAAACATCACTATACCATAAACACATACTCCTAGCTAACCACAAAATGTATGTCACCATTCTTATCACCACAAATTTGCAAGAAAAATACAATGATTCATAAAGAGTCTTTAAATATACACTGCAAAGTTGTGCCTGTGCACCTGAAGGCAAGTAATCAGCTTAATAACCTGGTCACTACACACCTGGAAAAGTTTCCCCAACACCTGCTGAATACGAGGAGGCTGAATAGTCCCTAGAGCCTGTCTAGATACTTTGGAGAAGAGACAGATCTCTTGCCGCTGATGGGAACCAAGTCACAACTTCTCGGTCAACCAGACTGTAACCTTGTCACTATAGTACGTTAACTCAGCTCCATCTTATAATAACAGATGTTTTCAAATAATACTAATTTTTCTCATAATCTCATGGGATTCATCATGCCAGCACTTTTAAAGCTAAAGCGTTCCAACCAAGTTGCATTCCTATTCCACAAGAAATACATTCAAAAGAATTTGTCTTGATCTAAATCTGCACGAATATGTCCATTTAAACTATGGCTATTCCTTTTAATCGTAGCAGTTTCATATTCTGCATGAGGTTTAGCAAATAACTTTGGTGTCACTGTGGCCCCATTGGGTGTCTTTTGCGATCCCATTGTCAAACCATTACTGCTACTGGCAGAAGAGGAGAAAGACAGAGCACGTTTAGTGTGATGGCTTCCAGAATCTTTAAGAGGAACAGTAACATACGGATTCTGCTTAGATGAAATGTAATGAGGACTGCCTGGTATCCTTGGGCGACGTCGGCGAACATACATATAGCAGAAGAGGCCCATCAGGAGTAAACCAGCTATAAATGCAGCCATGCACAAGCCTAGTGCCAATCCAACAGACATTGCAGCTGTATCTGGTCCACTCTGAACCCCAAGGGGGTTTAAATCTGAACAATAAGTAACAAAACAAGATTAAACTTACAGCCAATAGAATAATCTTATCTCATCAAATTAATAAGACAGCAAAAATGAAACAAGGAATTGAACACATTCTGAAACTGAAAGTATCAGCATGTGTTAAATTCCTTGTTTCATATTTGCTGTCTCATTACATTGATGAGACAAGATTAGGAAGGAGGGAAGGACAGAGGGAAAAAAATGAGAATAATCTACACTTTGTACTAAATATATTACCTTAAGACATAACACAAATACTTTAACACACTCAAGCCTTCTGGCAGCATATAGCAAAGACAGCAGACACTTTCAGCACGTTAAAGTGACTTGACTGAAATGTATTCATTATATCAAATGCAGAACAGAAAGCTCAGTTTTGTACATAAAATATTCTTTAATATCTGTTAAGTCATCTTACAAAAACCAGGGTTCAGATCAACAGAACTTGAAATTCTATGAAACAGAGAAGAAGGTAAACTGTACTGTTAAGAGTAATCAAAAAAGTGTGTAACATTCATACCCTGTCATCTCAAACACAACTTCACATACATTTTCCTTAGCATCTTATAAAAATGAAGATAATCTTTATTTCTGAACTCAGCTGATGCAAAGGTTGGTTTGCCATCATGAATAACAGCCACCAACAAAAGAATGAAATACATAATTACAATTGTTTTAATGGGGGTGGTTGGGTAGATGGACAGATGTGTATATACATATACAGATAAAACTATTTTGCAAATATGAACATATCTTACAAAACTAAACATTTTCCCTACATGTCCAAAACTCAAGTTTCAACCTCTGAAAATTTAGAACAGTTTATAAAAAAAAAAATCCTTGTTTTACACATGAAATTTTAAACTGCACTGAATTTCCCTCATAACCCTCTGAAACCTGAACAATTACTTTTCTTTCTTGTTGCTTGCTTGTTGCCAGTATAGCACACTTTTTGATGGTAGATCCCCAAACCTCACCCATATGTCCTGCTGTTATTAGTAGCTTCAAAGCTGGGTTTGGAGTATTGTAACAATACTTACAGGGGAAAACCAAAGTACTTGGAGAACAACATGTACACTCATGTCAACAAAAATCCATCAGCTAGCTAGCCTCACGCCTGGGAAAGTTAATGAAGTTTAATTAATGTTTTAGTTTCAAATTAAGCAAATGTATTGTCGTCTTCTGTTAATATATACGCGGTGTGATTGATTGTAATGAATGGAGGACAGAGAAACGGCATGAATGCGCAAATGTGGGGACAGTAAAAC
>Ga0209629_10003548_pt1 | contig 11211 bp, 10 predicted proteins | sample TergutCu122P5_FD_187286 | JGI IMG/M metagenome (GOLD analysis project Ga0209629, IMG submission 187286) | Cubitermes ugandensis P5 segment gut microbial communities from Kakamega Forest, Kenya - Cu122 P5 (SPAdes) (version 2) | ecosystem: Host-associated > Arthropoda: Insects > Digestive system...
AAGGCCATCTAAAAAACCGCTATGCAATTGCGGCAAATCATATTATTTTTTCTTATAGTCTTTCCGTTGCGATTTTTCGGACAGGATACGATTCCCGATAAACGAACCGAAACAGTGGTGGATAGTATGTTTCATCAGGATTCTATTGTGCCTGCACAACGAGATACTACTTTACAGAGCGATACATCCGTTCAAAGCAATTTGCCCGCTTTTTCACAGGCAGAATCAGCAATTGACACTACGCAAAAGATTAATTTCTGGACTATTACTCCACGAACAGGCGAAATAATTCCAGCCATACCCGACACTATTTTGACAAATTATTTTAATCGTACAAATGTTGAAGGTAAAGGTATTTCAGTCGCCTACTTGGGAAATTTGGGTTTACCGATGGAATCCCGTGTTTTTTTTGAACGGGAAGACCGTTCGGAATTTTTGTTTTTCGACACGTTTTGGGCTTATGCCAAACGACCTGATAAATTTCAGTACATCAATACAAAAATCCCCTATACGAATATTTCCTACCAAACTGCCGGTAACAGACAAACGAAGGAAGAACGATTCAACGCTTTGCTTACGCTCAATTTCGGAAGAAAATTAAACGTAGGTGTAAACGTAGATTATCTTTACTCGAGGGGAGTTTACGATTCTCAATCTGCTAAACAGACCGATTGGGTTTTCTTTAGCAACTACTTATCCGACCGGCATCGACTTCATATTTTTATCAATCCTTCCTCATACACCAATGCCGAAAATGGCGGTTTAGACAATGATAATTGGATTGCTCATCCGAATTTAATGAATTCCCGACCTACTCAACCAAAGGAATTTGGTACCATGTTTAATAATACTTGGAATTATAACAAAGGAAACCGGTATTTTCTTAATTATAGATATAATCTCGGTTTTGAAAGAGATAGTACGTTTATTCCTGTGTCGAGCCTGATTTATACATTTGATTATACAAACAGAAGCCGGCGTTTTTATTCCGAAGATACAACAAGACTCAATACTTTTTATAAAAATGCGGATTCTTTAAATCCTTTGAGAAATAATAAATTGACAAATGATTCAACATCTTATTATTCAATAAGTAATACTTTTGCACTTTCACTTCGTGAAGGATTCAGCAAGTGGATGAAATTTGATTTAACGGCGTTTGTTACGTTGGATATCAGGCGCTACTCCCTGATGGGTACTACTCCGGTGAATGAGCAGGATTCAATCCTTACTTTCAATTCGCAATCAATTGATCGTAATGACACATACATAGGTGGCGAATTAGCAAAAAGAACAGGTAAGATATTGCGTTACAACGCTTATGGAAGTCTTGGCGTTGTTGGTGAAAAAATGGGAGAAATTGATTTATCAGGAAATATCGAGACACGCATTCCATTTTTGAAAGACACTGCATCCGTCAAAGCTTATGGATCTTTCAAAAATTTAGCGCCTACTTTTTACGAAAATCAATACATCAGCCGGTATTTAAAATGGGATAATAAGTTTGAAAAAGTAAGAAAAGTTCGTCTTGGTGGTGAACTAAATTTTCCACAAACCAAAACAAAATTAGATGTTGGCGTGGAAAATTTAACTAATTACATCTATTTCGACAAAGATGGTCGTCCGAAACAAGACGGTGAAAACATTCAAATTTTGACGGCTATTTTACAACAAAATTTCCGCTTAAGTTCTTTACATTGGGACAATCAAATCGTTTATCAGAAGTCCAGTAAACAAGACATAATTCCTTTGCCGGATTTAAGTATTTATTCGAGTTTGTATCTTCAATTCTCAGTGGCCAAGGTACTTACCATTCAGCTTGGAGTGAATGCACATTATTGGACGAAGTATTATTCTCTAACTTATGAGCCTGCAATCCAACAGTTTAAATTACAAGATATGCAAAATGGAGTTAAAGTTGGCGATTATCCGCTAATCAGTGGATATATAAATTGTCATTTAAAACAAACACGCTTTTTTATCCAGTATTATAATTTAGGTTCTATGTTTATTAGTCCGCCAAACTATTTTTCGATACCTCATTATCCCGTCAATCCGCCGGGTATACGGATGGGGCTTTCGGTAGATTGGAATAATTAATGGCTCTAATGTTTTGTAAAATAAAAAATTATATCTACCTTTGTCGTCGAAAAAAAATTGGTTTTATAAATCCATGGGCTTGACTGGTTTTGACAGCGGGTAGAAGGGGTTTGTAAGCATGCAGCGCTTCGTTGTTCGGCGCTTTAATCTCGAATGATAAACAATTAACTGGCGAAAATACTTACGCTCTCGCTGCTTGATCGAAGTATAGTAGATTTTTAAGCTTCATTCCGGTTCAAGGAATCGGAACGAGACATCGCCCGGAAGCTCTGGCTTCGAAGCAATCCGATTCGGCGGTGCGGCAATATCGGAGATAGTTTGAAAGACGTCCCGGCTTTCAGATAAAATTCAGGGAATAAGTTTCATATTGGTTGCCCTATGTTTGTATGAAATCGAAAACCTCAGTAGGGATAAGCATGTAGAAAGCAAATTTGTTCCTCGTTTGGACGAGGGTTCGACTCCCTCCAGGTCCACTTAAAAAATGATGAATTTGAATTCAATTTATTAATGTTGTAATTTAACCATACCGGCTGACAGACTGTGATAAAAATTTGGAAAAAGATAAAAACATATATAAGAAAATGTATAAAATCAGTAAACAATTTTCCTTTTCAGCTTCCCACATTCTTAACTTTTTATCGAAAGATCACCCATGCGCTCGTTTGCACGGGCATAATTACGTGATAACACTTCATCTGCAAGCGAAAAATTTGGATAAATACGGTTTTGTAAAAGATTATAATTCCTTGAAAACCGTTGAAAAATATATAGAAGATTCTCTTGACCATCGCCATCTAAACGACATCATACCCGACCATCCCACTTCGGAAAATATTGCCAAATTTATTTATAACCGGTTTATACAGGAAATACCTGAGTTATATGCGGTCGAAGTAAGCGAAACTCCCAAAACCTCCTGTATTTATGAGCCTTAAAGTAAAGGAAATCTTTTATTCTTTGCAAGGCGAAGGAGGTCGGCAGGGAGAAGCCTCTATTTTTATCCGTTTGAGCGGATGCAATTTAAAATGCGAATTTTGCGATACGGATTTTTCCGGGGGAGAAGATATGGAATTACCTCAAATTCTTTCCGTTATTAAACAATTCCCTTGTAAATGGATTATTTGGACAGGCGGAGAACCGAGCTTGCAACTGACAGACGAAGTATTAACTTTTTTCAAGCAGCAAGGCTATTTCCAAGCTGTTGAAAGTAACGGACATTATCCATTGTCAGGATTATTAGACTATGTAGTAGTCAGTCCGAAAGAGAATCCGGTTTATGCAAAAAAAATCAATCCGAGCGTCGATGAAATTCGGATACCGGTAATGTCGGGAGATGTATTGCCCAATTTTAAGCTTTTGCCGAAAGCAAAACACTATTTTTTAAGTCCTGTTTTTATGAATGATATTTCTAAAACAAGAGAAAACATAAACTATTGTGTGGAACAAATCAAACAAAAGCCTGATTGGCGTTTGAGTTTGCAGATGCACAAATTAATTAATATAGAATAGCATAGTCGTCATTGCGAACCGCGCAAGCGGTGAAGCAATCCAGAAAAAAATAATACCGGATTACTTCGGACTTTGTCCTCGCAATGACGGAGAAAGTGAGTATGGAACGTTTTGAAGTAAATATCTTAGGTTGTGGTTCGGCGCTCCCGACTACCAAACACGTATTAAGTTCGCAGGTCGTTAATTTGCGGGAAAAATTATTTATGATTGATTGCGGAGAAGGAACGCAACTGCAATTCCGCGCAATGAAATTGCATTTTCAGAAACTTAATCACATCTTTATCTCTCATTTGCACGGCGACCACTGTCTTGGGTTGCCCGGGTTTATTTCTACATTAGGTCTATTGGGGAGAACCACAGACCTGAATATTTACGCTCACTCAGATGCAAAACAATTATTCGAGCCTTTTATAAATTATTTTTGTAAAGAACTTTCATATAAAGTGTATTTTCATTTTTTTAATCCTCAAGAAAAAGAAATGATCTATGAAGATAAAAGTCTGAAAATTACAACTATCCCATTAAAACATCGAATTCCTTGCGCTGGTTTTTTATTCGAAGAAAAACCGCAAAGTCCTCATATCGTTCGTGATATGATTGATTTTTATCATGTTCCGATAAGTCAAATCCGGGCAATTAAAGAAGGCGAACATTTTGTAACTCCAGAAGGGAAAATAGTACCTCATACCGTTCTTACCCGCCCGGCAGAACCGCCTCGCAAATATGCCTACTGTTCGGATACCGCTTATTATGAGAAGATTATTCCTATTATTGAAAATGTAAATGTTCTGTATCACGAAGCGACTTTTAGCAATTTTGATTTGGCGAGAGCCAAGGAAACTTTCCATTCCTCTGCAGCGCAAGCTGCCGCTATTGCTAAAGCTGCAAATGTTAGTCAACTGATTATCGGACATTTTTCAGCTCGTTATCCCGACGAGCAAATTTTACTTCACGAAGCAACGGAAATTTTTCCTCATACCCAATTGGCATACGAAAAAATGATATTAAAACTGTAACTTTTTTTTAACTCAACCGTCATTTAAATATGATTAGGCAAGATAAATTCCGAAAAAACATATTGCCGGTTATCGATCGATTATTTCGATTAGCATTCAGTATCACTAAGAATAAAGAGGACGCAGAAGATGTCGTACAAGACGTTCTTTTTAATGTGTGGAAAAGAAAAGCAGAATGGGAACATATCGAAAATATGGAAGCTTATTGCTTCCGGTCAACTCGGAATATGGCGTTAGACAAGCTTGCTTTAATGGAAAATAACATTGAAGAAATTCCTGAAAATCATGATTTTCCTGCTCTTGGCGAAGATGTACAAAGGAAAATAGAAATTGAAGAACAAATAAATTTACTGGAAAATTGGGTTAAGAAACTACCGGAAAAACAACAAACCCTTTTCCGTTTAAGAGAAGTTGAAGAACTGAGTTACAAAGAAATTGCAATGATTCTGGATATTTCGGAAGAACAGGTAAAAATTAATTTATTTCGTCTAAGACGGAAAATAAAAGAATATTTTGAAACGATTTAAAATGACTGAAAAAACGATTCGACAATTATTGGATAAGTACTGGAATTGTGATACTTCACCGGAAGAAGAACAACTCCTGGTTGATTTCTTTTCTACTGATAACGTTCCCGAAGAATGGAAGAAATATCAAACTTTGTTTAAGTGGAAAAAAGCGCAAACTTTGGTGAGAGCCACTCCGGAATTAAAAGTAGAAATCGGACGTCCGCTGGTTACTCAGTTGTATTCCATACTTAAAATCGCAGCTTCGATTTTATTGATTTTGACGATCGGAATCGGTTTTTATACACATTACAGACAAGTACAATGGATGGATAAGGTTTTCTCGGAAACTTATTCCGAACCCAAAGATTCAATTCTTGATACTAAAAATGCTTTTGAAAAAGTTTCTTCTGTTTTGAAATTGTCGCAGGAAACGGATTCATTAGAAAACGATTCAACCGAATGAAAGACATTATTCCATAAGCAAATATATTATTTCTTTAAACTAACTTTTTTTGATTAAAACGATGAAAAAAGCGGTAGGACGTGAGTTCAACCGCTTTTTTATTACTTGTAAATATTTCCGATATGATGATCGTCCGTTAGTTTACCAATTAACTTTCGTTGAGTATCAAAAAAATCGACTTGGAGTATTTCGTTTGATTGTGTAATCAGCGTCGATGATTTTTTCAGAGACAGTAACCATTGCTTGTGAATATTGCTGACGGTTGAATTTTTAACCATTATCGGACTATTCGGATATATCCAGTAATGTACTTCCGAGACATCGTCGTATTCAAAATAAACCGTATTTGAATTGATATAAGGAATAGAAATATAAAAATCCATTTGTGAATTTCCACCTTCAAACCTGCCGGTTTTAGCGACATTTTCGGCAGCATTGATAAATTGTAACAACTCTTTTTTAAGGATTTCTAAGTCATCTTTGCTTATTAGTTTTCTTTGATAATAATATTGAATATCCTTAATTATACTTAAACAAATATTGGGAGTCAAAATGAAGGTTGAATCACAAAGCATCTTAATCTCTTCCGAAACTTTTTTCCGCAAAACACTCAACTCTTCCGGTATAGTAAGATTTGAAAAGGTATTTTTAAAATCTTCTTGAGTTCCAACAATCCATTTTAAATATTGGAATTTAAATATGTTTTGGAAACATACTGTATATAAAGGAAATATACAATTTAACGCCAAAAAGATATTTGAATTCTTGGATTGGGATAAATTGTTTATATAAACACTGTATAATTGCAACATTTCGGAGAACGAATCTCCGGAACTGCCTGATTTTTGTAATCCTAAATCAAAGAATATCCTTTCCTTATTACTGCCTTCGATAATTTCGTCTAATGAAAAATTTAGCGTTGAAGCTAATTTAGTTAATTCATCCACAGAAAATGGAATGTCTTTTCTTAGTCTTCGATATACCGATTCTCTACTAATTTTAAGTAATTCCATTAAATAAAATACCGGCTTAATGTTTTTCGGTATATTTTTTAATACAGTATTTACAATTATTTCATTTAAATCGTCCAATTCATTTCTCATTATCTACTCCTCATATTAATGTTAATTTTTTTTTTACAAATATCGTAAAATAATTTTAAAATGAACGCTCTAAAAAAGAAAATTTTAATATAATTTGACACAAATATCAAGTAAAAAACGAATCATTATTGCGAATAATAGAAATATTTGTTTAAAATTCTTATATAGTAAATGATTTTTTGCTTTTAAATAAAAAAATATCCATTTTCCGTTTATTATTTTTAACGAGAAAAACTATTTTTTCAAACATTTTAATTTGTACAACTTCAATAAAAATGAAAAAAAATAGCTTAACTTTGCAGTCGAAATAAATAATTAAGTATGGCACAGCAAGAAGAAGTATTTAAAAAGCTGATTTCGCATTGTAAAGAATATGGTTTTGTATTTCCATCATCGGAAATTTATGACGGATTGGGAGCTGTTTACGACTACGGACAAAACGGCGTTGAGTTGAAAAACAACATTAAAAAATATTGGTGGGACAGTATGACATTGCTAAATGAAAATGTCGTAGGCATAGACTCTGCCATTTTTATGCATCCGACTATCTGGAAAGCGTCAGGTCATGTCGACGCTTTCAACGATCCGCTCATCGACAATAAAGACTCTAAAAAACGCTACCGCGCCGATGTTCTGATTGAAGAACAAATAGCGAAGTACGAAGACAAAATAGATAAAGAAATAGAAAAAGCCGCCAAGCGTTTCGGCGAAGCATTCGACGAACAAAAATTCCGCGAAACCAATCCCCGCGTGCTGGAAAACGAAGCGAAGAAAGAGGCGCTGCACATCCGTTTCGCCAAGGCTTTGAATGACGGAAATCTTGAAGAATTACGACAAATTATTATAGACGAGGAAATTGTAGATCCTATATCGGGCACAAAAAACTGGACGGAAGTCCGTCAATTCAATCTGATGTTTTCAACCGAAATGGGTTCAACTGCCGACGGCGCTACGAAAATCTATCTTCGACCCGAAACTGCGCAGGGTATTTTCGTAAACTTCCTGAATGTGCAAAAAAGCGGTCGTATGAAAATTCCTTTTGGAATCGCTCAAATCGGAAAAGCTTTTCGTAACGAAATAGTTGCCCGTCAGTTTATTTTCCGGATGCGTGAATTTGAACAAATGGAAATGCAGTTTTTTGTTCGTCCGGGTGAAGAATTAGCATGGTTTGAGCAATGGAAGCAAACTCGTATGCGTTGGCACAAGGCATTGGGTTTGGGCGATAAAAAGTACCGGTTCCACGACCACGACAAATTAGCGCATTATGCAAATGCCGCTACCGATATTGAATTTGAAATGCCTTTTGGTTTCAAGGAAGTAGAAGGCATCCATTCCCGCACTGATTTTGATTTGAGCAGTCACGAAAAATATTCCGGAAAGAAAATCCAATATTTTGACCCGGAATTGAACCAATCATACACTCCTTATGTAATTGAAACTTCAATCGGCGTAGATAGGATGTTTTTGAGTGTATTGGCCGGTTCTTATTGCGAAGAAAAATTAGAAGACGGCGAAACGCGCGTAGTCCTCAAAATTCCGCCGGTATTGGCGCCCGTCAAATTAGCTGTATTACCTTTGGTAAAAAAAGACGGATTACCTGAAAAAGCGCAGGAAATCATGGACAACCTGAAGTTTGAGTATCACTGTCAATACGATGAAAAAGATTCCATCGGAAAACGCTATCGCCGGCAGGATGCTATCGGAACTCCCTATTGCGTTACCATTGATCATGATAGTCTGGTAGATAATCAAGTAACGATTCGTTTCCGCGATACGATGGAACAGGAACGCGTTCCTGTTGATCAATTGGAAACGATTATTGCTGAAAAACTTAGTATGAAGAACTTATTAAAAAAAATAAAATGAAAAAAATAATTTATTTACTTGTATCCGCATTTGTCTTTTTTTCTTTTGCATCCTGCAACAACAACGATGCTGCCAATGAAGCATGGAAAGACACCAATTGGAAAGAATATCAAAAAGTTGTTGCAAATACCCAAGAATATCACGATATTAGATTGACATTTAATCCGACAGACGGAACGGGGCCTTTGGGTGTGTATTTTAAAGAATTAAAAAAGGGTACAGGAAAGGAGCATCCGATTCAAACGAGTTTCGTACAAATTCTTTATAGCGGCCGATATCCAGGTGTAGATAGTATCTATTTCAATAAAGGGTCAAAAGACAATGGAGTTCCTGCATTGAAAATGGTAAATAATACTGATCCTTCCTTTTCTAGCGATTATTTTATGACCCGCGGATTATCTTTTGCCATACAAAATATGGTCATTGGTGATAGATGGGAAATTTGGGTACCTTATTATTTGGGGTTTGGAACTGTTGGTTTAACTGACAGTTATGGTAGTACGCTAATTATTAAAGGTTATTCTACTTTGGTATATGATGTTGAATTGGTTTCAATAAATAATTTTGGAAAATAATTGAACTTGCGATATGTTTTTTAAAAAATCTAAAAAAATTTAACAATTATGAAATTTAATTTATTTTTTATTTTGCTATTTATAGCAGTTTTTTATTCTTGTGATAATGCTGATTTATTTGAAAATCAAAATCAACCGCAAGATTCTGGAATGAAAGAATTTGCCTATCAAGGCAAATTTTATTCTTCTCATTACACTATATTAAAAGATTCAGTGATTTGGGAAGATGAGAAAACGGGTGAAATTTATCAAAATTTGTTAAACAATCCTAATTTAGCAACTGTTGTTGATGAAAATGGAAAAATTGCATTTTATGATAACTACGATGATTATTTATCTAAGATTTCCAAGGATTCTTCTAAAAATCAATTAAGGAGTTCAACCTCTGGAATTGGAGATTATGTACGTACAGAAACTACTTGGGGTGATGATCCAGTTACTTTAACTTTATACGAAAATATTAACAGAGGAGGTTTAAAATATATAACAAATGTGAGAAAAATAGATTATTATACAAATGGATCTATATTCTATCTATCCCATGAATTTTCTGATTTTTGTAATTTTTGGCCGAGGCCATTTTTTCCCTATGCGAGTTATAATATTAATGACATTATTTCTTCTTTTGAACTTGTTCCAACATCCTCTACTAGTGTTCAGTATTTAGAAATTACATTATTTGAAGATGTAAACTATGGTGGAAAAAGTATTACTTTTTCAAGAACTACAAATGGAAGTATTTACATAAATGATTTAACCCAGTATATAATGGTTCAACCTGGGTTGTTTAATCATAGTAAAACTTGGAATGATCAAGTATCTTCTCTGAAATATAGATTCCAATAATTACTAATTTACTTATCGCAAGTTCATTTTTTTAATATTATGTCTGATTTTTTTAAATATGAAAAAATTATTTTTTTGCCTTGTTGTCGTTATGTTTGTATCCTGTTCTAATAATACGAAAAATGAAGAAACACTCGTTATTATCGGAAAGAAACCGATAGAAGTTAAAGATAGACGTATGTCTGCCGAAATTCTTCAAACCTTAGGTCAAGTGAGCGATCCGGTAGTTTCACCGGATGGAAAAACAATTATATATGGAGTGGCTTATACTGATATTGCCTTGAATAAACGCAACAGGGAATTGTTTACTGTTCAGCCGGACGGCAGCGGAAAGAAACAAATCACTTCTTCACCCAAAAGCGAAAACAATGCCCAATGGATTAAAAACGGACAAAAAATCGCTTTCCTCTACGATTCCCAAATCTGGGAAATGAATCCGGACGGAAGCGATCGAGTGCAAATCAGCAATCACGAAAACGGAATCGATGGTTTCAAATATTCGCCTGACGGAAAAAAAATCTTGTTTATCGGAACGATAGAAAAGCCGAGCGCCGCATCCAAACTTTATCCCGATTTGGATAAAGCCACCGGAAGAATTATTGACGACCTGATGTACAAACATTGGGATGAGTGGGTAACATCGGTTCCTCATCCTTTTGTAGCCGATTACGATGGTAAAAATCTGACCAACATTAAAGATATTATGGAAGGCGAACCTTTTGAATCGCCCATGAAACCAATGGGCGGAATCGAACAATTGGATTGGTCGCCCGACAGCAAAATTATCGCTTACACCGCTCGCAAAAAAGTCGGGAAAGAATATGCCTTATCCACTAATTCGGATATTTATTTCTACAACACGGAAACGAAAGAAACTACCAACCAAACCGAAGGTATGAAAGGTTACGACATTAACCCGAAATTTTCCCCTGACGGAAAATATGTAGCATGGTTAAGCATGGAGCGAGATGGTTACGAATCGGATAAAAACAGGCTTTTCGTAATGGACATATCTACAGGAGAAAAACAATATCTGACTGAAACTTTTGATTATAATGTAGATGATTTTTGTTGGGACGGCGCTTCGTCTAAAATATTTATGCTGTGTAGTTTCAAAGGAACTGTTCAAATTTTCAGTATAGATTTTCCAAATTCCGATAAGAGTATCAAACAAATTACGGAAGGACAACACGATTATGTTGCAATCGCATTTGCAAACGGACA
>Ga0209629_10003549_pt1 | contig 11211 bp, 4 predicted proteins | sample TergutCu122P5_FD_187286 | JGI IMG/M metagenome (GOLD analysis project Ga0209629, IMG submission 187286) | Cubitermes ugandensis P5 segment gut microbial communities from Kakamega Forest, Kenya - Cu122 P5 (SPAdes) (version 2) | ecosystem: Host-associated > Arthropoda: Insects > Digestive system >...
AGTTAGTTTGATGTTAAGTACAGATATTAGCATTACAGAAACCACATATTCCTGCCAGTTTTAATATGAATTTGATAATCAGTAAGTGTGTAACAGCTGTCATACTTGCAAACTTCTCTGGCCATTATCTCCGTAACCGTTCAGCTTTGGATGTAGGTGTTTTGGGTTATATCAGTATATTTTAACATAAGGAACACTCTCCCGAAGTTTTGTCCCTTCCTCCTGGGACACTCTGTATATGTGTGTGTGTGTGTGTGCGCGCGCGCGCACATGCATGCGCACATTTATTTGAAGTACAGTGTAATGAGCTTTTACTGCTTAAGAAGTTACTTGTTGCAGAATGCTCATTAGATATAGCAGCCAGTCATTCATTGTAACTTATGGAAAAATTGTTTCATTCAGATCTTTCCATATTCCAACACATTTTCCACTGTACATGTCCTGTTACAGAGGAGCATTGGCCACTGATATTTCCCCATGTGGTGCAGAGGAAGATGACATCACCGGGATACTGAATGTGTTTTGCAAACACTTGGCACATGACAAATCCGGTAAGTCAGTCTGGAACGAAATTTATTATCTTTCAACCAGCTGGTGTGTCTAAACTGCAGTAAAGCAATTCATTTGTAATTAGAATGCACTTCCCACTCTCTTTTTGTGGGCTCACACACACACACACACACACACACACACAACATTTAAAAATGAAATAGATTTTAAAACATGGGAATATTCAGAGATAATAAGATTACTGGATGGGTCTGGCTCAGGATAAGGATAGGTGGCATGCACTTGTGAATATGATAATGAACCTTCGAGTTCCATAAAATGCAGGGAATTTCTTGACAAGTCGATAATCGGTTAGCTTCTCAAGAAGGACTCTGCTCCATGAAGTAAGTAAGTATGTAATAAGATTAACATCATTGGCTATGTGACATTCTGTATTTGGTAGACAGAGACGTGGTGCTGCCTCCATCTTCAGGGTAGAAGAGTAAGCCAAGCATGGAAAAAGTTGTTCATATGTAGGGAAGGGGCTTGAGACCAGGGCCATGGAAGAGACAATGCACATGCCATACTTTAAAACAGTGTGATGATTTTAAAAATGGCTTTATTGGTAATTAACAATTGTTTCATTAATTCTGTAGATACCTCTTGGTGGGACAGTAAACGGGTATGCACAAACAGTGCAATGAAGGGCAAGAACTGTAGTTATTATAATGGTGTTATTGTGGATACATCAGATCTGAAATACAAAGCCTTTATATGGAACCAGTACTACACACAGTTTAACATCTAAGTAACCAGTACAGGGTGTCACAACCCAGAAGACTGTACTTTAAATTGTCACTGCCATGTAAACTTCAACTATCATATTAACAGCAAGTAAGTTAATATTCAAATAAAAATGTTTCTTTGTGAATAGATGTATTTATGGTGACACGGACACAGCAAGACATGGCTGATGTGTTCACTCGACTGATGGAGAGCTTGTTTCAAGTGTTGGGGGCTGTAAACTCCCTAGACAGCCAGGTCAGAGAGCAACGAGAACATAATGATTCTTCCCTACGAAAGACTGAGTGTTAAGTAATGTTACTATTTCTGTAGTCTTAATCAAGTATTCTCAACCTTTTATTGCACGCTTCTTTTTAATTGATATTCTGACTCAGAACTGTGCTTAGAAGCTGTTTTAAAGTATATTTCATAGTCCATAGTCCACTACACATGAAGTATACTACCATTGACAGACATATTTTCAATAGCTGAACACATTATTGCCAAGTTTTCTCACAAGAAAGGGAAGGTAATGTGAACGTATTGGTAACATTAATGGTGCACAAGATAAAATGAGAATTTAGAGTGATGGTTCCCAAAGATTTGTCCTGATAATATTAATCTAGGTAAAGTGCATGTCACTTTCAGTTCAGAATTGCAGAACAACATTTTTAGGCTCACTGATTGGTGCATAACAAGCCTAATTTGTACAGTTTTTCCAAAAATGTCTTGAGAGGGTTTTACTTTATTTATAAACTGATTAATTGGTTCATTATTCCTGTATATAGGCAGAGCTTCTTAAAATGTGGGAACTTACCACTGTTAACTTTGCAGTTTGAGGTCTGAACCCACATTGAGTAGATTAACAGTACTCTGGAAATGTTACATTCACTGTTGTAGTGACAGTGCACACAACAATACATATTGTCATTCATTATACCTTATTTTGTAACATTTACTACTTCTGTCTCTTGTTTTCCCTTCCTCTAAGTTTCCTGTGTGTAACATTGCGTAGTCCACGTTATAACCGAGTAACATATTTTTTATTACATTTTCAAAACTTCTCCTTATGCATCAGATGTGGGCTTATTTTGTATGTTTTCCTGACCAACTCAGTTTGGTTATAGGTTGAGAATTCTTGATAGTGTTCTGTTTATTTATTTTTGTTATGCATTGTGTAAGAAATAGAAACACTGACAGGCAGTGTCATTAGTATTTATGTACTCTTCTCATCACATATAAATTGCTTCTGCTCTTCACTGATGATTGTAAAACAAAATGTTCAGGAGCATGTCTGCAGAGCTGGGCACATTATGTTTGTGGCTGTCAGTGCTGGCAGCACTTTGAAATAGTAGTGAAAACAAGGGACAAGGGAGACATACAGAAAATGTAGGTAAAGTCACCACATTTCTTGGTCATTACACAGATCTCTGTGTTGGTGTTGAGCATGGTTTACGCAGCCAGTGCAACTGTCATTAAGATTAATATCCACATCTCTCCTATGGCACATATTAGGGAGAATTTACAGGAGTTTCTGGCGTATTTAGTAACAAATGAAATCCTTTGCCCTCCAATACTGCTAATTTATGTGCTGTTGTGGTATTTGTGTGGTCAGATAGTGGGAGTGGAAGGACTGGACTTTGGTCTGAGATTCTACTCTTAAATTAATTTTTACTTCTGTAAAGTGGGGTGTTATTGTTTGAATCATAGGAGGTAAACTTGCCTTCACAAGAACTTAAGTTTCAAGAAACTGTTAATGTGAAAAGCTTTATCAATTCTTTCAGCAGCAGTTTATGAAGTTCCTGTGTTGAAAATAATTTTATTCTCAGTGTCTCTTCAGTTTTTTTATAATGAATGTACAGAATGGTGGAGATTTAGTTCGTCTTGTAAATCACTAATAATTCTGTATTTTGATAGTTTTGAATACTACTTTGAATTCCATTTATTCAAGATATGTAAATAAAACTGTTAAATTTGTCATCGCAAAACTTACAGTGACAAATTTAACAGTATACAAACAAAAAATCCTTGTATTCATTGGGAACTGTCTGTATATATGCATACTCATTGAATTAGACTGAACATGGGAACAAGGCAAAATAAAGTAAAAAATAACAAAACTGAAAAGAAAGTGCAGAAGATAAAAATAGGGGCACTACTTGTGCTGGAGAACAGAGCTGTTTTCATTTAGCAAGAGTAATGTTTAGGAAAAATCATGTGTTTGTTCATAACAGGCTCTATGAAATCAGTCTTAGTCATTTGTAATTACATGCTTCATATCACAACAGTAAAACAGAAAACCCAACCTTTATGAGCGCATATTAGACTGTCTCAGAGTTGTTATGATTTGAGTGTAATGGCAATGTTAATTTTAAAAGAAAGGAAAGTTAAAAAATTTTGTCAAAATGAATGACATTTTAATTGTTTTCATTACTATCATACAGGAGGAACATAACAGCATTGCAGCCCAGTATGAAGAGAACAGAAATGGTAAATTCTTGTTCATGTGAGTGGCATTACTGAAGTAATAGCTCACAATATGGGTAGTCATTCATAAATGTCAAACAGGCTATAGATGCCTTGAAAATGTATTCTGATAGGCCCATATTAAATTCATTAAGAAGAAAAGAAAATTACTTTGATGTAAATATAACTTCAGAGAGGCTTTGTTTGTTTGACAGAACAGTTGTGATTAACGTGTATTATGGTGGCTGTACACATAAGTGCTTTAAGATACTGGAGCTAACAAATCTGAAGAAACATTGAACACTTTTCCCTGGCATATGTGTTAACTAGTGTATCTTTGAACTTTGTACAAGATGTTATTGTACATAAACAAGATGAGTCCTACATTAATGGTTTTGGCCTAATTCCCATGTTTTATGTATGGGCAGTGATACATACTGGTCTGTATAGAAGTAGCTCATTACAGAGTTTTCAAACTGCTATGTAAATCATACTAGACAATACATTTTTCTGTATGAACCTCGTGTCATGTCCAGTTGCCAACTGTCACTTCATGTATGTGTCATTGGCAGCCAATGAGAAGTTTCCAGTTACACAGAAGATATGTTTCAGGAGACATGTTTGTACCTTAGTGACTGTGATCATTGTGAGTGAAACATAAACCCTATGCTTTGCATAGGTGATTGTTTAAGATCTTCAAGTAATAGTAATTATACTCGTATTTGTAGTTTGTCCATACTGTAAATCATACACAATAAAGTGGCAATAAATGTATTTATTTGTACATGTTATTAGTAATCCATGAAGAGGCTTGTTTTAATTAAATGCCATGTATAAATACTGTATATAATATTTCTGTATACTAATGATCATGAATTATTTATATTTTACTGAGTAGCATGAACAGCTTCTTTGTTACAAAATGTGGAAAGCAGGTGACCAGCAGCAGCAACAGACACAAGCAGATTGCAGTGGCAGCAGTGTTGTCAGATATGGGAGTTGGGGGAACAAGATGTTTTAGTGCCTGCTTCCAGATGTCGACATTCTCTGACAGGACCATAAAGGACTGGAGTTGTCATCAGTCTAGTCAGCGCCCTTAAACCTATATGAATGCTTCAAACTGTTGAAGTTCATTTTGAAATATTGTTCAACTTAGAGGCTTAATCACTGCAACTGCACAGTTGTGGGTGTCAAGGTCTCAATAATTTAAAAAAAAAAAAAAGAACAATTCAAACATCCAGCAGGATCACCACGCTTGTCTTTCAAGAACTGTCTTCTTTGCCACCCTACAACTTGCATGTGGGTCTGAAACAGAGCTGCAATCTATGTGCGACAGATGGCTGTGTATATTATGAACAGGTTAGAAAATGTCCACAAGATGTAAAACTTGTGGCACATTTGCATTGTTATTGCTTTTATAAGTTATATTTCTCATAGTTCCCACAAAAACATAATACTTATAAAATTTCTCTATCTTAGCAACAGAGCCACAACAGATCATCATTGAGATATTGTAGGCAGGGAGACTAAACAATCATACAAGATCTCACTTGTCTTACCATGCACAGCACACTGTCTCAATCATGGGTGCCAGTAATGACCAGATATTAAACTGTACACAGACCATCACATGGAGTGCCTGTTACTTCTGGATCGATTTGAAATATGTCAAACTTTTGTAAAAATCTCGAATGTTAAATTTAACGAAAATCTGTCCAGTGGGAGTCACTAGGTATAACCAGTCGTGTTGCGACATGTGCGAACCTGCGTAGTAAAGACTTCCAGACGTTTTACATAACATCACTTTAAAAACTGCAATGGTTCAGTTGTAACAGTGACTTGGCAGAGACAGGAAATGCCTTTCCTTAAGCGTCCAGACCGACTCGGGGATGCAACCAGCTTTGTTTTCGATTGGAACCGAGTGCTGTTTTCCCACAGGGAAGGGAGTAAGGAACCAGGGTGTAAGTTAACCATTTACGTCCCTGTAGTTCTTGGTAGGCAGCCATAGTCCTATATTGCTAGTTATCTTTCCCACTTTTAGCACTGCCCAATAACGATAAGCATTTTCTACTGTCAAAGCAACGGCTGGCCAATTTCATCTACCTATTCTACCCGGTGCCACATACTAACTCTGTATTAATCTGTGAATACTGGCTTTGGTCATGGATTAGAGTTACCGGAGGTGATGGTAGTATGTACAACGACGTCATCATCATCATCATCATCATCTTTATTTTTCCATTTATCCATTTCTGGGTGTAGTCCCAGAGGATGTGGAAATGGTCAAAGTACAATCTTACAATAATTACAGTTTTCATAAAAATACATAAAAGACATAAAATACATAAAATTTGGCACTGTATAATAAATTGTAATTGTATCGTGATATAGATAATTAATTAATTCAGGCATACAGTCCTTCTATTTACTCAAGGTTTCATAAGAAGAGACAACAAGGGAGTATGGTAGAATACAGTAGGTTCATAATTGTATTACAAGTCTAACAATTAAGGCATATTGGTTACTAAGAATTGTCAAAGTTATTTACATTGAAGTTTAGAAATTCATCTATAGAGTAAAATACATTTTCAATAAGAAATCTTTGTAATGTTTTTTTAAAAACCTTTTTTTCATTAGCAAGATTCTTTATGCGATTGGGAAGATGGTTACAGATTTTGCTACCCATATAGTGGGTTCCTTTTTTGTATTTTGTTATATTAATAGTAGGTACATGGAGATTATTTGCAGATCTGGTGTTATGACTGGATTTCCATATTCTTCGTGAATAGATGTATGTTATTCACCACATACTTTGAAAGGGAAAATATATATTGGGAATAGAAGGTTAATATTTCCATTTCTTTAAACAGTCTAATGCATGATTCTGTTTTTTTTTTACTTAATCATTATTCTTATGATTTTCTTTTGCAATCTGAATATTTTGATGCTATTTGTGGAATTACCCCAAACAATTATGCCATAGGAAATGATTGAATGGGCATAAGAAAAGTATAACATCTTTAAGGCGTTTTTTGTTAATAGCGGGGTAAGTGTCCACACTGCATAACAAGCAGAGCTCAGTTTTGAAGCTATGTGATTTATGTGCCTGTCCCAACTCAGTGTGTTGTCATCAACCAATAGACCAAGAAACTTCACTGATGGAATATTAGTGATGGTTGTATTCATATAGTTAATCTCTAGGGGATTATCAATGTTACAGTTGCTTCGGAAATGTAGGAGACACATTTTATTAATGTTAGAAATAAAAGATTAGCTTTAAACCATGAATTTTTCAGATAGGGTTTTATATAGTACTGTTTTGAGTTCCACTTGATTGGGGCCAGTCATGATAGTGCTTGTGTCGTCAGCAGAAAGCACAATTTTCGAATTTATACCTGCTATCAAAGGCAAGTCATTTATGTAAATAAGAAACAGCAGGGGGCCCAAGATTGAGCCTTGGGGGACACCGTGTGTAACTGCCGCCCATCCCGAGGAAGCACCTTCATTAACTGCATTTTTGTTTATATATACTTTTTGGCATCTTCCATGGAGGAAGGATTGTATTAAATCCAGTAGTTCCCCTTAAATCCCATAAAATGCATCATTTACGTACTGCCCACGACATTCTTCTACTCTGTGCGGCAGGTCAATTAAGCAATTCTACACGTACGAAACCCGATGGCCGTACCCGACTGTGTAAATGGACCCTGCATTATTCTGTTAGCACGACAGCGTATACTAGATCACAGATTACTGTATATATGATCTGTGAGTAGATCACACATATAGATCCATCTGACCTTGACATTTGATCCATGTCCGCTACCATGGATTAGGGTCACAGATCATCTAGTTTTCAACATCTTATGCTCACCCACGGATGAGAGTTAAGCAACCGAAGGACTACCAATAAACTGTGGCTCCAAAGAGAATGCGAATTGATTTGTAGGAGAAAGTTTCAACAGTCTTGGCTGTTGGTGATGACAGCATGTGTTGCAGTGTTCATAACATTGTTATAACATCCTTATGTTGGATGTTCTTGAAGTACTACTAATTTATCGAACATTCACCCAGACTTCAACAGAAAATGCAAGCATCCGAAGAAAACTGTGTCCCTAAAAAGTGTGGTATTCGTTTCTCTCCTCCTGCAATAATCTTAGTGTATGAAGACAAATTGCGAGGGAATAAGTTACGAAAGTGTGTGATGCCAATTCGCAACTTTAGAACTACTTCTAATGTAAATTTTATGGCTCAAGATTTGAAACTCAGGCACAAGAAAACATTGCATTCTGTTCCAAGCATCCAAGTAGAGAAGATGCTGCGAGTATTGCAGGAGCATATGAAAGGCAATGAATTATTCGATGCAGTGCAAATTGTAAACAAGGAATTTACACTTGGCTCTGATGAAGATCTGAATAAACTCGGAGACGATGTATTACGGCGGAAAAAGGAGATCATGGATCAGACTTTTAATAAAAACCGCATAAAGCCTGGAGACCCAGAATTTGTTTATGATAAACAAGTAGATTTTGATAAAAATATAAATGAAAAAGTGGAGTCAGGGTGGGATGCTGAAGAAAGTGATGACATATTTTGGAACTGAACCATTTAAAAGATTACAGCTGCTGTAATGCCCATATTTAGAAACCACGAAGTCTTGCTCCTGTCAATCCCCTTCCTTTTGTTTGATAAAACTTGTGAAGTCATATGAGTGTGATTAGATCTGTACGTACCTGGTGGTTAATGTACATACCACAATGTGTAAGACTTGCAACTCACCATTTTTGAACATAGAGTGTGTGTATGTGATCAATATGTTTCTTACAATAAACCATTATTTCTCTATGCAAAAGTAACTGATTGGTCCCTCTAATTGAAACAGATTGTTTTCTGTGTGAGGTATGAGCCGAGTCTTTAAATGCAACTTAAATTAATGTTAGTCTTAAAGGTTTAAATTGTAAGATACTTGAGGGTGGTTAGTTGCTGTAGTTTTTAAGGGTGTCTTTCAAGGACCAGTGAAATTACTAAAGTATAATTCTTGACAGATACGTATTAATAAATTTCAATACGTACAGTGAATTTTCCTTCCACCAGCTTCACCTCCATAGAGCCTATTGCTTTTATAATGACATGTCAAGGTCCCTATGACTTTTGGCCATTTGGTCAGCAAAATAATTTGCCTCTATGATATCCTGTGTATGTATTAAACAATACCAATATTGAATAAAAGCTACCAGGTGTATCCTAATTTAATGTTACATGAGGTGTATTTGGGCCTGACAGATTTAACTGACCCCCTTAACTGAACTGATGCTTAAGTATGACATCAGAAAGGAGCAAGGACCATGTTATTTCTGGAAAGAACAGATTCTTCAGAAATATACCAAAATTGCAAATTGTGACTCCATTAATGTAGTTTGTAATGTAACTGCCAACAACAACTTTTGTGTCTTCTAATATTTGTTTTTTCTAAAAAATCATGTTTTTTGTCTATCCTGGGTAGTTAATGAATTTTATATTAACAGATTCTATGTGCTAATGAATCTTAAGTTCTAATACAAGGAAGGACTTTCTTGAATATGTGAGAGACTGTCACAGTAGCTTTGTGATTGTTGAATTGTGAATGCTACAGTTTTCAGAGTTGTAACACTGAAGGTGTCATATACCAAGGAATCATGACATATATTTTTGCATCAACAGATAGCAATGAAAGGAAATGCTTTGAGAAAGAATATGGTGCTACATCATTTACTAGTTTGTGTTTCCTGGTCAGCGTTATGGTAAGCAGGAGAATGAATACTTGGGTATGAACCTAGTTTAATTTCCTCTACTTTGCAGTGCTTTCAGTATAGGTGATGTGATGATGGACAGAGGACATCTAGTAACCTGGCTGTCTTTGCACATCCCCCACCTGCAGACGGAAGGAGTTCTATGCACTAAATGGAGACTTTGTTTGTGAGCTGTGCTGTGCTAGTTGTCACCACTGTCACATAATGATATGTAAAATGAGAAAGCACTCATGCAACTACTTCAAGAAGGAACCATAAACATGCACATTTGTGTTGAACTTGGGATGGCTGTTAAAGGTATGATGTTATTGCCAAGTTTCATGGCTTTTTAATATTAGGACATACACATGCAGAAACATGGACTTGCTTTGGTCATAAAATGACAAAGGAGTAAGTAAGAATAAGTTTACAGAACTGGACTGAATAGGGGAATTGTTCAAGTAGACTTCTAGTGACTGAATTTGCATAACTAAACCCATGGGGAGAGTCCTTTGTGAGATGCTAGCAGTCACCCAGCTAGAAAAGAAGTTAAACTTACATACAAATTAAGTTTTCCACTCAACAAGACATTAGGTAACCAGTTGCATGTGTGTTCCAAACTCAATGAGAATGTTGTGCAGAACCTCCCTTGTAATCAAATTGGCAGGCATTCTTGAAAGTCTGTAACTTCCTGATATACTGTCACACTGTATTCCAATCACGTATTGGCAGAGTATCTGATCGGTAGTTGAACTGTTATATCAAAATCCACATTGTTGGTCTAATCATATGAGATGAATATTGGATAAAATTTATTGTCATAACTTATATTCTGAATAATTAGTATGTATTGACATTATAAGAAATGTGTACAGTAATTTTTATACAAGTTGTTCCATGAAGGAAAGGCAGTCCTGTATCTGTGTTCAAGAATGTCACTACAAGTTGAAATCAACAGTTACAGGTTTCCCAGTTCTGTATGTTGAAGTTATTAAGAACACTCGAGATTGTTAGTTGTAATAAACAATGCATGTTTACTCTTTACAGTCTCTATTTAAGTAATAATGTACTACAGTCATTACTTACAGTGGCCACCACCTTCTCATGGGCAGGTTCACTTTTTACAGTTTTTGTTGAGCAATTATTGTATTAAGTTATGTCTTCAATAATAGTTGTAAAACAATGAACTTACAAAAAAAAATTTGCTGATGATTTACAGTCCTAGATCCTAAATCATTTATGAATAGGTGACATGTATTGTAAAAAGGCACATTTTCAAGTACAGTGTTCAAAGCAGATGAAAAATTATCATTGGAAGAAAATCATTTTGAAATTATTTTAAACAGTAAGAGAGATGATGAATATTTTCTGCCATGTGCCAAATAAGTTTAGGGTTTACTTTTAAAAGTAATGTGCAAGAAAACTTCAGTAACATTCACATAAGTACTTAATTGGAGGAAAAGGAGTTTCTGTAGTGAAATATTTGCAGCCATCTGTGAGGCTTACCAAGCAGGAGATGAACATTGTAGTCAAGATATTAACCCATTTATGCCGGAGGTTGTAATTTTTGGAATTTGTGCATGAAATTCATATATGTTACCTAGAAAAATTCAAGGAACAAGAATTTGAAGAGAAAAAAATTTTATTTTATTTCATTGTTGAGTTATGTGGCGTTCCAAAAATGGAACACTAGGCAAAACCACTG
>Ga0209629_10003550_pt1 | contig 11211 bp, 8 predicted proteins | sample TergutCu122P5_FD_187286 | JGI IMG/M metagenome (GOLD analysis project Ga0209629, IMG submission 187286) | Cubitermes ugandensis P5 segment gut microbial communities from Kakamega Forest, Kenya - Cu122 P5 (SPAdes) (version 2) | ecosystem: Host-associated > Arthropoda: Insects > Digestive system >...
GGCCGGTCTTGTCGGCGCTGGCCGTCATCGGTCACTTTGCAACAAAATTTATGTCTGCTCTACGACACACAGCCCGCGATTCGCGAAACGGTACTTGAGTAATTGGCAGCTATAAGCGGGTATACCTTGTACCTTTACGTACTTTTTGACTTCTTATGTTACCCGGAAAGTCGTTTCACACCACTGTCTCGTGCATCATTTAAAAATAATATGTTTGTCTACACATGTAAAAATTTTTCGCAGTGTCGTTGATACAATAGGATCTTCTAAAGACCTGATTTGCCATTTCATTATTGCCTGTTTCCTACATTTTGGCGTCTTCAAAATGTCTTTGATCAGAGCATTTGTTTATCTGTCGCTGTCATTGTTTTTTACTCGTTTCTACAACGTTGTTAGTATGATAAATATGTAAGGTTTTCATTGTAATTCAGAACAAAATTTCAGGCAGCATATGAAGACATTTGGGTTTCGTCTTGTCTGTCAATTTTCAAAGTCCTTTCTGTCTTATATTCGTTAATATTCATTCCCTCTCTGTTTTTTGATATCTCCACATAGTTCGAACAGTAACTGGCGTGGGTACAAGGACCTATGTTAAGGCTACACAGACGTGTTTGAACGTCGAGATGTAGGGAAGTGGTTAAAGAGAAACGCAGTTACATCGGCGTGGCTACGTGTGGCTTGTCTATTTGAGAAATGTCCGGCGACTAGTGTTGTCTGACTGGTGAACTCAGACATTTGTTGACCCCCGAACGCCGTTTATACCTACATTGATGTGTTCATGCATACATACATACAGTATGTACATAGACTGTGTGCATACACGCTTTTGAGGTAATACTTAATTCGTTGTGCTTAAGAAATGTTGAATTGTACAGGGTTATCACCAAGAGACCCTGTGCATAATATCACAACAGAGTGACGATGCATATTGTGTGGTAAATATAAAAGCTTAAGTTCCCCTTGTGCACACGATGAAGGCATATGGGAGAGTGGATATATAACTCTACTTGTTCTTAACCTTGGCGTTAGATGGAGGTGAGCGGTTAGCTTCACTCTCTGGTCGCTTTACCTCCAGGGAAACAAATCCCCGTAGCCACTTGAGCAGACTTCCGATCTTGATCGCTTTGCAGAAGAGAAACTCACCTGCACCGGATGGGAATCGAAGCGTGACTCCACGGGCTTAATTCTGTGTCGTAACATTATTATGGAACAGTATGTATTTTAGCATGTAGCAGCGTGGAGAAAGTTCAGCATAGTGATTTAGGTTGTCTTTGTTAGGAGTCAGTGAAATTCACCCAGTATGTATCCTAGATTCTGAGGATAAAATTTGGCTTTAAGTTTGTGGTATGATGCAATTTGTCATTGTGTAACTACATACGGGCTAACTGGCTGAACTGGACGGGAAGTATAACTTGGAAATCCAAGAAAATCGTGAGGTGTAGTCTGTATATGAACATCGTCTATGGGAAATAGTTCTCAGCCTCTTGTCGGCAGCACTCGTTGGATGTCTTTTTTTTTTTCGCTACGCACTAGAGTTAGAACAAAGAAGTAAAATTTGCGAGATAATACCTTTTTGTAAATGTCATTTAATTGTACGAAAACATAAAAGTCACCCGAGTGTTTCCAAGAAAAGAACTCTAGGCCTTACACAAGTAGCATAATGACTGAGCTACACAGTACGTTGTAGAGCGCGTTTTCTGTTTGATGGCACCCAGAAACGCGACGGAAGGTAATTGCAGAAGGTGCAATCCGATGCCCAATTCCTTAGCTGCTAACAGGCGACCGAACGCGCCCACACCCTGCCGAAAGACATTAACTCGTCCTTTAGATGTTGGACGATAACTGGTTTCTGCGCTTGTGCCAACAAAAAGTAAACGCACTATACACGACAAGATAAAAGATCCCACAGATCAGTGTTTCCCAAACGTTTTTGATCGTGGGCCCTGTTTGGCTTCGAAAAATAACCACGGATCCTCACATCCTTGCTCACGTAAATGTGGTGACGGTATGACAGGTATCCAAAACTACAAAATTATGTTTCAGAACTGATTTTAGATAGATACTAATACAGACCAGTGGCATACGTAATTTGACCTCAAAATTATTTTTTCTCGCTTCGTGGGTACAGGGAGTTTCTTAATTAGGTATTCTAACCGTTACATTAAATACACATATCGCCAATTAAAAAAAGTGCCGCTCTTGTTTTTAACAAAATATGTCTCCTTTAATTAAAAAATAAGTAGCTATTACATAAATGTCTCCACAGATCCCCTGGGAACTGGTCTCGGATCCCTTGGGATCCGCGGAAAACACTTTGGGAACCATTTCCACAGAGCATACACACATACGTTCATATAATAAATAGCAGTATACTTTTTTCCACTAACAAATATAAAGAGTTTTACACAAGGATTTTTTTACATTTTTTGTCTTACATTGAACCAATTATAGTTTTTTTTTAGTAATTGTAAATGAAGTAAACCCATGTATCATATAACTTAAGTTCTGTAATCAATGGAACAATAGTTTTGAGCATACGATAAAGTCCTCCCTGAAGATGGCGCAATAAGCGCTGAAACACTTACGAGACTGTTGATAATAATGCATGTATTTTATTGTGTATGTGCATTTTGTTGGTATATTAAAGATATAATTACTACACAAAAAATGCATGAAATGGAAAGCTTGAAAGTAGATATTTACTGTTCCTGCATCGCCGTCAATAGAGGGAGTGGGGTGACGTCATAGGCATTGTTGTGACACCACCACCAACAGTAACTGCTACTGCTGCTGTGACTATTTTGTACTTTCGCATTTCAAATACAATTTGGCTTTGACTTATCACTAAAGACGAGTACACTCAGTTGTGGATCATAATGCCATTCGAACAAATAGGGAGTTTAATTGGTGTTGAGATAAGCGGTAGCCTGATCGGGATTCAAACCATGTACGTCACGAATATATTTTAGACTGCCTTACCCTACATCTAAGCTTGTCGGTATCTTTTAAATATTACGTATTAGCGACATTATAACATTGTATTCATGCAAATTTATGGGGTGAGATAACCACATCTGGTGACGAAGTGAACAACAGAACGTCCCCTTGGATTGCTTCCATTAAAAGTCTCGTTGATCTTTAAGTTTACTTATCGTAGTTATGTACCCATTTATGCTGCAGGCATCGCACTACATCACACACAGTCTTAGCAAAGTATGCCTCTGCAGTATGCCATGTACAAGGGACAGTTAGAAATTATATCCTCATTTTTTATCTCCTTTCTTTCTTTTTATGGGAATAACCACTACACGGTTGGAATCCTTGAGCATTCTCGATCGTATTATATTAATCGCAACTGCTTCACTCGACAGACGGCAGCACCACAGTAGATCGTAAAATGTCCGATATTGAGGTGCATTTGAAACAAACAGCAATAGAGTATGTGTTTGCTGAAGGTGAGAAGCCGGCTCAAGGGAAATGGTGAAGCTACTCTGCGTGTCAGTGCTTTTCGACCAGCGGTTCTAACCTGGGGTCCACAGATCCCTTGGGGCTCCATCGTGGGGATCAATTATTAGATTTCAGGAGGTCCGTGGAGTGGGATGGGAAAAAATAACTTTATTTTCACGAACCTCTAACTGAAATTTAGGTTTTCGTTCATTGCGTAATAAATTTAGGCACCAAAGTATTTTATGGCTTTTAGACTCCAAAAATGTTTGCTAACTTCCATATACTCGTATTTCTCTTTATTTTATGCATTTAAATACATTTTTCAGAGAAGGGGTGGATAGAGTAAGATTTTCAACAAGATTGAAACATAACTGTGCCTTCAGCAACGTTGTAGTGAAATTCTGTGAAATTTTGACATGTAAAAAACTTGTAAGTTCCATGAAAAATAAAAATAAATGGACATGACCTTCTACCAGCCGCATGTACAAATGTGCTGTACGATGAACCACTCTAAACAAAATTTCCGTTAAGTTTTACATAAATAGTAACTAGTCAACAATATTCTTTTTTTCCCGACAACATGATTGAAAATAGCTGCATTGTTACTAAGCCTTGTGTGACAACAAAAATTGCATTCAAAATATGGTAGGATGTACTGATTTTCTATAATGAGAATTTGCTGTCTGTTCTTAAAAATTTATTACGGTAGAACTTATGTTGAAGCATTAAAGGTTTCAGAGCATAGAGTATATGTTTCATGATTGAAAAACGAAGAGGACGATTCTGAATATGCATAAGTTAGCAGTCTTCATAAAATAATATAGTTTGTTTTTGTTAGTATTTTTCACTTATTCAAATACTGTATGAAAACGAACTGCTTAAAAATGTTAAGTTCCATTGTCTTACGGGTACTTTATTCTTTTAGTAGTAGTGTCATCTTCCCTACTACAAACCATCGGTAATGCCCCATCATAGCCGGATATCACTCTCCTTGATACAGTTGCTTAATTTTTGGCTATATCCTGATGAAACTGTTCATTTTCTAATCGATAACGGTTTCTAAGTTCTCAGGGAACTGAAGTGTGATGTTAGGACGTAGATTTTCGATGATTGGGAAGAGGATTTTTTGTACACAGAATACTATCAGCAGTTAAGGGAATTTGTTAGTGATAGGTTGTCATGTACAGTTTGAGAGGTTACTGATGTAATATTCTTTTGCTTGCGCATTTAACAAGCGACGTGAAAAGAAGGTGACTCAATAGACAGTTTTTATGAGGAATTAGAGAAGGTTTTCGATCACTTTCCTAAGTACCATGTGAACATTCCCGTAGGAGATTTTAACACAAAACTGGGGAGAGAGAATATTTTGAAACCGACAATTGGGAATGAGAGTCACCATCAGGATAATAATGATACTGGTGTTTTATCACATAAAAAAATCTAGTTAAGAGCACGATGTTCGCACAACGAAACATTTATAAATACACCTAGACCTTTCTTGACGGGAAGCCTCACAACCAGATTGATCACATACTGTTTGATAGGAGATGGTATTCGAGTATACTCGATGTACGATCTTTCATGGAAGTTACCATGATACTTCATGCTTACACGGTGCATCAATAATATTCAACACTTTAATTACCAACTGACGCACACAACGTTAAAAAACGTAGTTATTAAAACACTTTAAAATAAGTAAAACTGCTCCAACATGTTTCGGTTTCCATGTTGAGTAAAAAGTGCATGTGTTGGTGTTTTATCCATTATGTTGGAGCAGTTTTACTTATTTTAAAATGTTTTAATAACTCTACGTTTTTTAACGTTGTGCGCGTCAGTTGGTAATTAAAGTGCTGAATACCGTGATACTGCTCACTTGTCTGTGGTTGCAGATGTTAGGGAAAGATTGGCAGTAGGTAAACAAGCAACACAGAAGTTGTATGTGGAAATATTTAATCTCAGAAAGCTGAATGAGATGGAGGTTAGGAAATAGTATCAGATTAAGATCTCAAAGAGATTTGGGAAAACATTAAAGAGAATATAACTTCAGCTAAAGAGAGTCTAAGTCTGTGCGAATTGAATCAGCATAAACCGTGGGTTGATGAAGGATGTTTACGACTTTTAGATCAAAGGAAGGAGGCTAAAATGCAGTGGTTACATGACCCAAACCAAAGTAACACATTCATCTACACAGTTCAAGACGTGATGCTAGTGGACATTTCAGGGAAAAAAGAAGGAATGTCTGAATACTAAAATTGACGAACTGGAAACTAACACTAATGTCGAAAATATCAGAGATTTAGTAGGGGTATCAGTGACTTTAGGAAGGGCAACAAGCCTATAACTAAAATAGTACATGACGAGAAGGGTGATTTGATGACAGACACACGCATACACATTTGTTGGCTAGCTGGAGGAACCATTTCTCTCAGCTGTTGATTGTGCGTGGGGTTATTGAAGTGAAGCATATATGAATACATACAGCAGAACCTCTAGTGCCTAATCCGAGTTCCTTCGAGTTTGAGATGGGTCTTCAAAAGCTAAAAAGACACAAATCACCAGGTATTGATCAAATTGCATCAGAATTGATTGAAGCGGAGGATAGAACAATTCGCTGTGAGATCCATAAACTTATTATTTCTATTCAGAATAAGGAGGAATTGCCTGAGAAGTAAAAGAAGTCGATCATTGTATACTGTTTACGCAGTAAGGGTGGTAAAACAGATTGTAGTAATTATAGAGTCATATCACTTGTGTGAACTACGTAACAAAATTTCGTCCAAACTTGCTGTGAAGATTAACCCCATATGCAGAGGAAATTATTAGGAATCATCAATTTGGATTTCGGCGCAACAGGTCAACTACTGATTATATATGGAGCATTCCTCAAATACTTGAGAAAGAATGGGAGTAATATGAAGCAGTGCATCAGTTATTTGTAGATTCAAGAAAGCTTATGATTTAGGTAGGAGGGAGATACATAATATTCTCATTGAAACTTGTAAGGGTAATAACAATCTGTCTGCATGAAACGTATAGCTGAGTTCTGGTAGGTAAGCATATGTCTGACGTGTTTCCTATTAGGAATGATTTGAAACAAGTAGATGCTTTATCGCCATTTCTTTTTAGCTTTGCTCTAGTGTGTGCCGTTAGGAGGGTTAAGGTAGACCAGGTTGACTGGAAATTAAATGGTACACATCAGCTTTTGGTTTATGCTGATGATGTTAACATATTTGGCGTAAGCGTGCATAGTATAAAGAGAAACACAGAATCTTTACTAGTTGCTAGTAAGGAGATTGGACTAGAAGTATATGATGGTAACCCTAAGTACCTGGTCATGTCTCGAGATCACAATGCAGGACGAAGTCACAATATAAAAGTTGTAAGAGTTGCTTGAAAGCGTGGAAGATTGCAGATATTTGGGAACAACCTTAAAGAATAGAAATTCTATTCAGTAATAAATTAAGATGAGATTGAAGGTAGGGAATGCTTGCTATCATTCGATGCAGAATCTTCTGTCTTCCAGTTTGCTATCGGAAAATATAGGGGTAAGATATACAGAATTATAGTTTTGCGTGTTGTTTTGTATGGGTGTGAAACTTGGTCGCACACATTGAGGGACGAACATAGGCTGTAGGTGTTTTAGAATATGGTGTTGAGAAGAATATTTGGGTCTAAGGAGGACGAGGTAAGAAGGGAGTGGAGAAAACTACATGATAAGGAGCTTAACGATTCTGACGGGAAGCCTCACAACCAGATTGATCACATTTTGAGAGATAGGAGATGGAATTCAAGAATACTAGTTGTACGATCTTTCAAGGGATCTGACCCACACTGATCACTGTGGGTTGGTTGCAAAACTTAGGGAAAGATTGGCAGTAAGTAAAGAAGCAGCACAGAAGTTTTGTGTGGTACGAATTCATCTCAGGACGCTAAATGAGCTTGAGGTCATGAAGCAGTGTCAGCTTAAGATCTCAAGCAGGTTTGCAGCTTTGGAAAATTTATGATGGCCAGGACATAAATAGGGCTTGGGAAAACTTTGTATATGAAGATAATATCAAAACATAAGCTAAAGATAGTTCAGATCTGTACGAACTGAAGCAGCATAAGCCATGGTTTTATGTACGTTGTTTACGACTTTTAGAACAAAGGAAGGAGGCTAAAATGTAGTGGTTACAGGATTCAAACCAAAGCAATGCGGTGATCTAAGCAATGTTAGACGTGAAGTTATTAGACATTTCAAGAACAAAAGGAAGGCATGTCTGTAAGTTAAAATTGACGAACTACAAAATAACACCATTCATTCATTCTGTATTCACTTGTTGTCACTACATGCTTCTCATGTAGCCCTCCCGAAGTACATTCTAGTATCTGAACGACTACACGTTTGCTGTATACGTGTTATAAACCTCTGCCACCGGGTCCCAACCCAATTGCAGTTGAATAAATATTATTATTATTATTATTATTATTATTATGTCTAACGACAGGTTCAAAGCCTCCAAAACGATTCCTCCACATAGTGCAATCGAGAGCTTCCTCCTTCAAATGAGAGTATCCTCTCCTCTCCTTAAGATCATCCAGTAGCTTCTTACGTCTTCTTCCTTGTCTTCTTGTCACTTCCAGCTCTCTCTTTATCTTTCCTTCTATAACTTGTTTTAGAAGGCAGTTTCGTCGTAAGATGTGACTAATCCAGTTAGCCTTCCGTTTTCCTATTTCGTGTAGGATATTCCTATGCTCATTGACTCTTAGTAACACTTCTTCATATCTCGCATGATCGGTCCAACTGACCCCCATCCTTCTCCAGCACCACATTTCAAAACTTTCCAGGTATTTCTGATCTGCTGCCTGTATCGTCCAAGTTTCAGCACCATACAAAGCCATGCGCCAAATGTAGTATTTTAATAGTTTCTTCCTCAAATTTAAGTCCAATTTGCTGGTAAAAAGATTCTTCTTGTTGAATGCAGCTTTTGCCATGGTAATCCTGGATTTCATTTCACGTGTACATCTTCCATCATTTGTTAACATGCTACCCAAATATTTAAAACATTCCACATTCTCCAGTTGTTTTTGGTCTATCATAATTGTTACTGGGGATGATTGTCTTGAAATTTTGTTTTTTCCACATTAATTTCCATGCCACAGCATCTTCCAATTTCAATTAGTTTATCAATCATGCCCTGTAGCACCATTTCTTACTTAGCAATTAGTACAAGGTCATCTGCATATTTCACAGTTTGAATAATTTGCCCTCCGATTTTGAAGTCCCCAAGCCCATCCAGAGCTTCCTTGCTAAGGCATTCGCTGTACAAGTTGAAGAGAACTGGTGACAAACAGTATCCTTGTCTAACTTCTCTTCCAATCTGCACACTTCTTATATCCCCTCGGTCCAGTCGTACTTTAACCCTCTGATCCATGTACAATTTGCTAATCTTATTTCACACCAATCGATAGCAGTTCTCTTTAGGATCTGCATTAATTTGGTCCAGTTTATACGGCCAAATGCCTTCTGCCAGTCTATGAAGCAAATACATAGTTCTCCATCTAACTCCAAAGTTCGTTCTACTATGATTCTCATCATCCCAATTGCATCACTATTTCCTTTTCCTCTTCTAAATCCAAACTGAACCCCAAGTACAGCCTCAAGTTTCCTTTCAATCCTTCTTCTAAGTATCTTTGCTATTATCTTTGCTGTATGTGCAATAAGGCTGATTTTGCGATGGTCGCTGCATTTTATAGCGTGTGTCTTCTTCTTTAAGGCAATCATTGTAACTTCTGTGAAGTCCTTGTGTCATTCTCCAGTTTCATATATGGTGTTGATTAGTTTTGTCACTGTTTTCAAACCACCTTCTTTCAATAACTTGAGCACATCTCAAGGTACATCATTATTTCCTGTAGCCTTTCTATTCCTCGTTTCCTTAAAAGCTTTTCCACCTTACTTTGTAAAATATATGGACCCTTCTCGTCTGTATCTACTTCTTCTCCAGGTTCAACTTCTAGGGTTTCCGGTCGATTAGGTTGATCATATAGTTCTCTAACATAATTCTCCCAAAGTTTCAGCACTTGCCTCTGATCTATTCTATTCCCCTGGGAATCTTCAATGCCAATATTTTGAATCCCTTGAATCTCCTTCCAGCCTAGTTCTTTGGTCTTCATGTACATCAAGTCATAACGGCCTGTTCTGTGAAATTCTATAATCTCTGTATATGTGTTCTCAAGATATTCCTTTTTGGCCTTTTCTTTGTCTCTTTTCAATTCGTTCCTCAGTCTCCTGTAGTTCCTCCTGCCCTCTTCGGTGTTGACATTCTTCCATTTCCTTAGCTTATCCATTTTACTGATCATTACCTGTGTAAGCCATAGTTTTCTTGCTCTCTTCTCAAATTTATCAACCAAATCACTTATAGTATCTAACACACATTCTTTTATATTTTTCCACTGCACTTCAGCATTCCCACTTTCACATTCAATTGCACCGAGTTTCTCTTCTAGACTATCCTGCACTCTTTGTCTTTGATCATATAGCTTCTCCAAATCCCATCTAGGTCTGCTCTTTTGGAATCTTATAATTTTCTTCAACCTGGTACGGACTTTAGCAACCGGTAAGTTGTGGTCAGTGTCAATATTGGCCCCAGCAGTGTCTGCACACCCTTCACACTGTTTCTGAATCGTTGCTTCACAAGGATGTAGTCCAACTGATGTCGACTCCAATCTCCAGGCGCCTTCCATGTGTACAGTTTTCTTTTTGGCTTCTTGAACCATGTGTTAGTGACAATCAGTCCATTTTTTTCACAAAAGTCAATGAGCATTTGACCCCTGTGATTCCGTCTACCTAGTCCATGTGATCCAACAATGTTCCGATATGACTCATCTTCAACATCGCTCTTCCAGTCCCCCAGTATGATGTTCGTATCATCTTTTTTCGTCTTCCTCAAGAATTTCTTCAATTGTGCCCTACTTCATCATCTTCATACTCCGATGTTGGCATGTACACTTATATTATCAGAATACTTACCGGTTCCGCCTTTAACTTAAGAGCAATGATTCTGTCATTACAAACAATCTTCTTAACAACACTTCCCACTGTACCTTTATGCACTACTACTACTACACCTCTTTCAGTCCGTTCACCTCCCGAATAATACACTGTATAATCACCACTTCTTATTTCACCTTGTCCTTTCCACCGCACTTCACTGACACCTAGAACAGACACCTCATTCTTCTGCATTTCCGTTTTCAAATTCTCCAATTTGCCTCTTTGATTCAAGGTCCTTATGTTCCATGTTCCAATATTGTAGCTGTGTTGTTCCTTCTGTTCTTTGCGCTCCTTGTCGTAACGCCTGCATGACATTTCTTCTAGAAACACTCCCCGCCGGATATCCGATAGGGGGAGTAGGTTACCTCCGGATAATTTTGTCTTCAGAGGAAGCATCTCGCATATACAGAGTGCGGCATTTAACGTTACCCATTTTGATTTGGCAATAGTGCTTGTGTGGGTTGTGGGAGGGGTGAAGACAACACTGACAAATTCAAGAGCAGTGGTTGAAGTATGGCAGGGGAGATCAGATGTGTTTAATATTAATAATGGATTAAGACAAGGAGACGCCCTGTTGACAGTTTTATTTAACTTGGTGTTGAAAGCAGCATTATTAAAAGTAGATCTAAGAGGGAACATTAGTACTAGAACTAAACAACTGTGTGCCTATGCGGATGATGTTGTCATAATAGCAAGAACACAAAAAGCACTGAAGGAAACTTTTATAA
>Ga0209629_10003551_pt1 | contig 11210 bp, 8 predicted proteins | sample TergutCu122P5_FD_187286 | JGI IMG/M metagenome (GOLD analysis project Ga0209629, IMG submission 187286) | Cubitermes ugandensis P5 segment gut microbial communities from Kakamega Forest, Kenya - Cu122 P5 (SPAdes) (version 2) | ecosystem: Host-associated > Arthropoda: Insects > Digestive system >...
GTTCCCTTAAGTCTTGTAAATCATTAAATGTTGATTGTGCTGTGATGGAATATACTAGAACAAATCCCTGACCATTTTTCATATATAGATCCCTCATTGCTGTAAATTGTTCCTGGAAACCAGAGGAACAATAATCAGAACAAACAGCAGACAGTATTAAAAGTATGGTCTTCCAGGATGTAACACCACATAGTTTGAAAGAAAGGTACAAAAGATTCAAAGAGAAACTTGCTGCCAAAATCAACAGGGGCAAAGAGGGGTTCCTCTGCCCTGAAGATGGAAGCAGCACCCTCCTTTCAAACATCATCACATCCCAGAAGAGTGTAATCTCAGTGACATGTTAAGAAGTTTTGACATGCACTGCATTTCATGAAGTAAATGACATAGGATTTCCCCAGCAAATTAAACTATAACTGCTCTGCATAGCTCTTTTTTGGGTTGGTTGGGGAAATGTACTCTTCTTCCCAAACCATTATGTGGCTCATATTCCAAGAAGTACTGTAAGTAACTTGTCAAAAACAGCCAGCTCTACACCATATGGAGAGAAATTACAAACTTAAAAAATTTCACAATCACTAATTGAATTTCCTTTCATTTGGCTTTATAATTTATTATTTTTTTGGGGGGCTGAAAATAAGAATTTTTCATTTACAATATTCATTTTGCTGCCCCTGGAACTCTGCTACCCAGGGCAGCCGCACCACTCGCCTAACCCTAGCTACACCCTTGAAGCCTGCAATGTACTTGAGGTGTCTCAGAAAAACAATTTTGACCAGTGGGACAATATGTTGAGAGAAATATCAGCCTATACAGTGCCACGTACTGTCACCCACAGAAGAACTAATGAAGCTTCCAAAATCGCTAAGGTGCTGGCTTACACAGCACACAGAAGTTCAAGAGGTGCTTCTACATATGTGTGACTTCAGGCTTCTGCTGTGAAGTGAATGAGAACTAAGCTCTTCTGGGTTATTATGCAGGGGGTAGTGATAATTCCAACTTCAAGGACCTTGAAGATGGGACAAATAGGTTGTCCCAAAACATCGGTAAGGAATCACCACTACTCACTGTGTAATAGCCCAGAGAAGTGCAGTTCTCATCTGCTTCTACATAATTTAGCCACAGGAATATATCTGCTCCCAAATTAAATACTACCCATCACTGACACACAAACCTGCAAAAAAATAATGTCCACACTGAGTTTTTTTGCTGAGTTTTTATCTCCAAGATCATTATAAAACAACGACATGCAGGAGCAACAACCTTCAAACACCTTTCACATCTAACTTGGATATCACTTTGGAAGGACTAACTTCTAGATTACAGGGCAGGTATCAGTGCACCTTCCAAGAAGAGGGGATTTCAAATCTCCCGGTTCTACAGGTCTGGCAATGCTATTTTAACATGGGGATTACACTAGCAGTACTGAAAAATGCAATGCTTGGTCAACTACACTATGTGCCATTGTCACAATAATGCAACACACGTATTAAAGGCTAAAACCTCTCCTTTATGCACTGACAAATGGACCATCTTTCCCCACAGAAGAGTAGTGTCAAATATCATACCGCCATTCAGTTACTGCTGTTCTTTTGAGTCTCTGCACTTCGTAGTGACAGAATGTTTGGTGTCTTGAAGGAACATATTTTTGTCCCAAATGTCAGAACATTCAACCACTACAAGCTGCAAAAATTCAAAAGAAGACCAGCAAGTGATCAACACTCACTGTGAAAACCTGAAAACTTACATCACAAATAATGATGATCACAGACTGACATTAAGCCACAAAGACTTCTGACAAAAAAGCAATTTCAGTATACACAACTTGGTCTGAACACAGTGGAAATCTTACCGTGCCGGCTGTGTCTAAAATTTCCAGCATACATTGCTGCCCATCCACCTCAACTTGTTTCCGGTAGCTGTCCTCTATGGTAGGGTCATATTTTTCCACAAAGATACCTTGAACAAACTGGACGGTAAGAGCCGACTTGCCCACACCTCCACTTCCCAGCACTACAATCTTGTACTCACGCATCCTCAGTGGCAATGCCCCTTCCCTCTGGTTCTGCAAACATATTAATTCACTGTCATTAACAGACCAGTAAAGAGAGCAGTCCTGCCAGAATACAAACTGCAATTTTTATATAAGCAACTAGAGTCAGTACAGAATGTAACTCAAGAACATCATCAACTCAACATACAAAAAATAATATCATGTTACAGCTTTTTGAAAATTCTGTGATCAGCTGAAGTCCTCTCAGTCCTCATGAAACACTTTCATAAGAGAATTTTACATTGTCATGTTTCACCATTTACTCTACATCATATTCAACAGCCATTACGGTTATTAAGTATCTATAAATAAGCAAAGACAGACAGTTTATCCACAATTTCAAACTGCATCACTTGACTCTTGAAAGTAAGTCCTTATAACAGTATAATATTACAAAGAATCCCACAAATCTACAGCCAATGAGTAACATAAATTGTGGTATCAATGATACCACATTATGCATACATGTAAATGTAAAACAGCACATAAGCTGTGGCCCTACATGGAAGGCACAGTACACCCATTACACCAGGACTGCTTCTTTCCACATTCAATTCATTATTCACACATCACCCTATCATTCAGTGCACCAAAATACTTATGCCACAAACACGTTCAGGGGAGTGCGGGTATGGTTCCACATATTCTTAAGCTCAGCACTAAAAATGGTTAGAAAAAAATCATGCTTTGGCTGCTTTACTGCAGCAAAACAGCCAGAAAACTGGGCAGGCACCAGAGCAAGTACTGACTCTATGAAGAAGAGAATATTCTCTCCTCCTCCCAGGAAATGAGGCTCAGTTTCTTTGCTGTCTTGCCTGTGACCTACTCACTAACTGAACCATCCCAGGTCCAAATAAACTGTAAATGAATGAATAAATAAATACATTTTAATTTTTAGTTTTTCTTATTCATCATTAGAATATTCAAAGACCTTGGTATAGCATGGAAATTCCATGTGGTTTTCCTGTAACTGATACAGGACAAAGGAGAGTGTACATGGAGGGGAAGTGGAAGCCTTTCATTCCTTCTTGCATGAACATGTTGCTTACAACACATAGTGCCATAGTTTATACACAAAGTCCAGAAAGAGATTTTGTTATGAGTGGTACACTGGCGGGAAATGGCTTACTTTAAGGCAACATCCCACGAATCAATGCCAACAGTTTCAAGATGGCATGTCTAACTATGCAGATGTGAAGAGCTATAGGCAGGGTACATACTGACTGTACTGCAGAAGCACTGAATATGGAGTGAGTAAGAACCCTGAATTTAATGTACTATTTTTGCACTCCTGTTCCACAAAATTCACAAATCATTAGAAACCTCAGACAGGAGAACCGGGACTGAACCTCATGTTATAATATGGCTGAGAACACATGAATGAAGCAGGAATGTATTTGAGGTTCTCAAAGCTGTCACTTTGCCACTTTACAGTTCCACAAGGTGATATTCTCAGCACAGCAAGTTGGTTCCCACCACTCGTTACGCTTCCATGATTAACCATCTGCAGCACATGTAAGCCACATTAAAAGGCCCTCTGTATGTTCAGGTGCTTCCCAGTCTTCAAACATGATAATATATTTACTTGTCCAAAAGTCTCTATAATGCTTTGCCATTCTAGATAAGGATCTTTCACCAGCATTAAAATTAATGTTTCTAATAAGCTCTCTATATCTTCAAGTGCTTCCCAGTCTTCAAATGTGATAGAACACTTTCTTGTTCAGAAGTCTGTACAGTGCTGTGCCATTCCATATAAGGTTTTCTTACTAGCATTAAAATTAATGTTTCTAATATCACAGTCAATGGTTTTTTAACCCTGCCTACAGCAATCCTCTCCAACTGTAGAGTTCTGTACACTGCAGCTGGCAACTCAAAAGACTTAGAGGAAATTGGGGGTTACAGCAACTGTGGATACTGTTAACACTTATCCCAGTCCAAGTCACCCATTCCTTTGCTAAACATTAAAAATATCGTAGGTGATAAAACCTTCAAAACAAGACTTGAAACATAAAAATGTGCCAAAAACTAATGCAATGCAATGGTAATGTGAAAGGTACAAACTGGTTGCAGACAAAACTGCAGCCCTCCCCTTACCACCCATGGACCCATTTGCATTGGAAGCCACAAAATTTTTTGTTTGTACATAGAAACTGCACACACTTTAACTATGCACAGAGCACAAATTGATGAAATATCTACATCTTCAGATTACAAAAACTGTAGTGCAGTATCAAAAAACCCAAGCAATTCTGCTGTTACTAAGCACTGCCTACCAAATCCTTACATATAATGCTCGAAAAGTTGGTCACACAAGGGTTAAATGGGTGCTAATTACAGCCAGTGCAGCTAATGATGTACCATTTATTTGGCCTCAATCCAACAAAAACACACTTTACAGAATAAAGATTATATACAGATAGGATGTTACAAATTGAAAATTAGAAAATGTAGGATGCAACATTCCATTCTGACCACACAAAACTCTGCAGTCTCTTCAGGTGCCAACATACACATTCTGTTATGTAAGATCTGAGATGCAAAAGTGTTGCTGAAGATTTGAGTCTTCTGGAATACTACACCATGAATTCAATTGCCCCAGGATGTTAGTCAGTATAAATTACTGCATACTAATCTATACAACTTCTCATCCCAGAAAAAACTCAAGCCTTCACATTTTATGCCCTCTGAGGTACCCTAAAAGGATTTCAGACTGCAGACTTTAAACTGTTAACACCATGTAATCAGGTGGGTGTATATTAACGTTTTGGAACATGCTGCCTCCCACTTCAGTGTCCATATGGGTTACACTTCAGGGTCTATATGGGCCTAAAGGACGTTTAACATATGTTTTAAGTCCTCTGACCTATCACATTTATGAATATGACCAAGTGATAAGTTCCAATCAATTTAATTATCTAGTCAAGGGGATCTGTGTTAGTTTTCAAATGTTAATTTTGAACACCTGAAAGGTTTTCGTTAAAACAAATATATCTTACCATATTTTTTGTTATACATTCCTGCATGACAACAATTATACACCCTTAGTTCAAAACACTGAACAGTGGCTGCTGTTTAGATAGGTGATATTCTGGGTTACTTACATCAGCAAATGCCACTGTTATGTTTCTACAGTGACGTATACAAACAGCAAATGGCCCTTCAGTAATGTACAGCACACACTGCACTAGTGCAATTTCCAAACCAAATCCTTGAAACAAGACCAGCACACAGGACATTAGGAAGCTGTGCAGGACTACACATCAAATACTTTAAGGGATTCAACATTCATCGTATTTCATATATGTCACCACATGCAAGAACTGTTTACATTTTTGCCAAAAATTACATTACTTGAAGGTCCTAAACTATTTTCATGATGTCCGAATCAAAATATCTGAATACATGTTACACACGTTTTTTCCACTTGATGTACTGTGTGAAACTTGACAGCAGAGTGATGCCATGCATCAGTATAACAAACCTTTGCAATGCCATCCCAAATGCACTCTTACACTTGCCTGCTGTACTTACTGACATGCAGAAATAATTTTGTTTCTTTGCTTCACATAGTAATCTGTGTCAGTATGATATAATTTTATTGCCAACAAAGCTGATAACTCAAGCAGATCCTAGGGTCTTCAGCATCAACAATATGTGAATTAATGTAGAATATAGAAGTAAATATAACAGCTGCTTCAATGCATCCACAGAGCTGTTTCTCTTCACTGAATGGAATTATATGTACATTAGAAGAGAATTTACAGACGTAATTTTAAAAAAATATCAAAAGTGATGCTTAAGAATTCCACATCATACTCTTTGATTATCTCCTGGCATACCACATCAAACTGTGCAAAACAAGGCTTCAGTACACATGTTGTAAATTGATCTTGTATGAAGAATACATTTTTCTATGCTAAGCCACAGACCACTCTGACGTTTAGAGTTATAAAATGCTGGGAATAATGAAAAGTATATTAAGAAGACAAAAATGGGTTTGAAGATTTCAGTCCTTCTAAGATGTGAGACCCTGTAGCCTGGTATAAGAGAACTAACATTTTCAAGGGTTCTGCTACTCATTTCAACTAGCCTGGTTATGGATAAGCATAATCCTTCAAAATGCTGGTAAACTTCTACTAGACTACCTACATGGCATCATATCTAAGAAGAGAGCAAATTTTGGTCACTGCCACGAGAACCTCAAGAATGTCTCGGTATAATTTTATTTTCAAGTCAATTCTTGGATTTTGATGTCTGGATTATCACATAATGTTATCAAATTAATCACAAAATGAAGTGTTTAAAGAGGATGGAAAGAACAGACTGCACCTCCTACCTCCCACACAAGACAAGCCTCATGCGTTTATTAGTCACTGTTCTTTCTTACTTACTTAGTCACTGTTCACTGACAAAAAATGCAAATGAAGAAAAGTTCAAATACTAATCAAAAGTTATTAAAAATTCACAAATGCAGCAACAATAAATTAAAAATCCATTGAAAGAAAGGATTTTTCTACACAAATGTTATGCACAGCTCTAAATGGTTAGCAATAAGATGTAAGTGAATTGATTGGTTTGTGTAACATCATCTCCAAAAATCAGTCATTTATGACAAAATAATCATTGCTCAGCTCGTCTTGAAATTCCACGATGACTCTGATGAATCTAAAGTGCACAACAGCCCATCACTTACCTACATCTTGAGCCAGATAAATCCAGCCCACATCCATGTCTTACTTTTTAAGGTGTGTTTAACACTGTCCTCCCATCCATGCATAGGTCTTCCAATTCGTCTTTTCCCTTTAGTTTTCTGACTGAAATTTTGAAAACAGTTCTAATTTCTTCCCATACCTGCACATCCAATTAACCTCATTCTGATAATCGTAACAATAGCTGGTGCAGAATACAACTGTGAAACTACATATACATCTGACCATATAAATACCAACGAGATGCAGCTTTTTTTTATTCTCTTTATTTGGTGTTAGAACTCTACATGTTTCGGACGCCCTTTTGCGTCCATCATCAGGAGCACTATAAACTGTAACAGCAGCCACTGGTGTTTGTCATGGGTTGGGATGGAAAACACTAGTGGCTGCTGTTACAGTTTATAGTGCTCCTGATGATGGACGCAAAAGGGCGTCCGAAACATGTAGAGTTCTAACACCAAATAAAGAGAATAAAAAAAGCTGAATCTCGTTGGTATTTATATGATCAGTATTACTAAGATGCACGGTCCCATGAACATAAAATGCATACAAATCATTTCTCTCCATTCTCCTGCTACTTCCTGACTCTTGGATCAAAATACTGTCCTCAATACTCTGTTCTCAAACACCCGCAATGTGTGATATTGTCTTAATATAAGCAAGCAGCTTTCGCACCCATACAAAAGCAAAGGTAAAGCTTGAAAATTACACAAGTAAATTCTGTCATAGGAAACTATGAGTACTGGATGCGTGACAGGTCCGGCTGTCATCCGAAACGTTGAGAGTTATAAAAGGAAACCTTTCGACAGAGTTCGCCTTTAATCTGAAGTATGAACATGTCATTATAAGGACGGAATGTGGTGGGCACGCTAGGCAGTCGCCTAGGGCGCCGAGGGGAAGGTGGGCGTCAAACGACCTCTCTGCTTCGGAAGAAAAAAAAAATCTGTTTTTAACTACGCGAAGCAAACACTTGGAGCATACCTCTGTACGGTTTTGAAATCTGGACACTTCGGAAAGCAGATCAGAAATACTTAGGAGGGTTTGGAATGTGGCGCTGGAGAAGGATGGTGAACAGCTGGACCGATCGTGTGAGAAATGAAGATGTATTATACAGAGTCAAGGACAGGAATATCTTACATACTCGTACAATAAAACGAAGGAAGGCTAACTCGATCGGGCACATCTGGCGTAGGAACTGCCTTCTAAAACATGTTCTTGAAGGAAGGATAGAAAGGACACATATGACGGGAAGACGAGGAAGAAGACATGAACAGCTACTGGATGATCTTAAAGAACCTAGATGATACCGGACACTGAAAAAAGAAGCACTAGATCGCACTCTGTGGAGGAGCTTTGGAAAAAGACAGACTACTGAATGAATGAAGGAAGCGAAGCAAAACGCGTAAACAACGCGATTCTGCTATTTTCTTGGATTTTTCGTTTGTTGCCATGTTCATTCTGGACATTTGACGTACACAGCACATTAAGAATCAAGTGTTTGGCACAGGATTTCGACTGTTGTTTCATACACGGGTGAGGGTGTGCTGTCGAAAATCGAACTCATGTCGACGTTACGACGGTGAATGCCCCCCTAGATCTATTATTACCACGAAGCGGATGCCACGAGTTTATAATATAGCCTAATAAATTGTCAATTTTACAGAACTGTTCTGGGAAAAGGGATGGCACCTTGGGGTTTTCTCGCCAAGGGTGCCGATTATCCCAAACCCGGCAGTCTCAAGAGCATTGCCGAAGAGGTAGAAGCTCGACAGAAGGCCCCATTAAACCTGAGGTTTCAATAAATCCTAAACACACAGTCCTAAACAAGCATCTATCATGACAGCGAGCCAACAAGAGCCGAAAGGGAATCACCTCATGACTTTCTGCTCCTGCTGAAAGGTAAATCTATAGACTTTCCGCACGTGTCACGGACCTTTAACTCAGGACCACCGACAAAATGCATAATATTTAACGTTGTTCTTTACGCCACGAGATCCGCCTTAATTAATATTAAACAAGTCTGAGTAATTAATTGGATAAAAGAGGTATGTTAACTCTGGCAATGCTAGATACACTACCGAGCTGAATAGTAAACGACCTGCGAATCTGAGAATATAAACAACCTCTACTTTAATGGTCTTGGAAACAGCAACGCAATGTGGTTTTCGGAGATAAAAGTATGGGTTTCAAACACTGTTTTGATTACATTCGCTCTTCCCAGCACTACAAAACAATCATCAGGAGCAGTGTAGTGGCAACTATGTCAACCGTATCAACACTTGGAAGCGAAATACACCATGACTGTAATCGGCAGCAAACGGCTGGTTATCCATGAGCAGAACACAGTATGATTAAGCACTTACGGAATAACGTTTCGCATATGCATCCATCAAAACTGCCTTCTTTTCAAATAACGATGAGCAATAACCTCAGGCCCTGAAACCCGTCGGAACCTGAGGACTTAAATTTTTGTCCTATTTTGCCACTTTGGTATTCGTTCTCACGTATTCGCTGCCTTTAAATGCGTACATAAAGGGAAAAGATTGGTGGCTTCCGCACCAAGAGATCCATATTTGCATTCGCAAGAGCTGAAACGACCTGCTGAATCCAGCCCACACCCTGGGACCTATTCCTATAAAACTAACTGAATATTTTCCTCCCATCTTGGTCTGGAAGCCGGGACAGCTCAGTCGGTGTACTGAATCAGTTACGCGTTATACGAACTACGTATTTCGGATCAATTCCCGGCAGGGGCAAGAGATTTTCCTCTTTTGCCCGCCTACACCGGTTATTGGACCCAACCAACACTCTACTCAATGGGCAACGGGGGCTCTTTCTTTGGAGAAAAACGGCTGAGGAGTGAAACTACCATTCAACTTCATATAATGCGTGGAGCTATACCTCCATTCCCCCCAAAAAACTTGCACTTGCCTTACCTCCCACCCGAACCTACGTCTACCCACTCAACTCCCTTCAGGAGTGCTGTATTTACAGTAGGCCTGCTTTAACACTGACAAGTTTTGAAGGTGCTCGCCGATTTCCCACAAGGCCTTGGGTCTTGCCACCTGCACGTGTTTTGAATGAGCTAACCCCCGCCGTTGGCGGACTTCCCAGGGACATACACACCAACAATGGCTACCGCATTAGTTCACGTATGATGTGCGAAGTTTACTTCTATTACATCAGTGAGCAAGAAAAACTTTAATGACCTATGAGCCACTGGAGATCTGCCAGTCATATTTCATTCGAATTTGTCCTCCCGCAAGACAAGCTTTGTTATATGCCGTATATAGCAGGCATGGCGAGCCGTCTAAGCATGAAACAGTGAAAGGAAAGCAACGGAGGGTTTCATTTTGACAAATTTCTAAAGCACGAAATTGACAACGACGACTGTGTACTGCCAATGACACGTTAATGACACTCTACGTTTATCATAAGCGTGCATTCTCTAAATAAACTACTGTAAACGGAATGGCATGCAGTTCGATATAAGCATCACGCCACAGGACGGCGCACCTTTGTACCTTTCAAATAACCTACAATTCATTAAAAACACGACAAACATGTGAGTGACTAAGAAGAAAGTTACACCAGCGCCGCTTAATGCCAGGTACTGAAATGATGTGTGGTAATATGCCTTCGAAAAGTATGCACATTTACGCCAAAATATAACATTTCTGTACCAGGCATGCTGTACATTTGAATAAGTACAGACATGACAAGAGAGGGTACTCTGTTGTATCATGCAAATTTATGTCAGAATCTGCACCGGTGTGAATTATGCACATTAACAGACCACTAAGTGCCAACAACAGCCAATTATACATAGTTTTCACTATACGACGCACTGTAAACAATGAACTATTCTCGGTAAAAGGTAAGCGGTAAAGTTCACCCTACAACAGACCATGCAGACGAACGGAGGTATAGGTCTACTCTTTCTTTAACCTCGGAGCTAGAATGGGAATGGTTGATCAGCGCCAGGCCCCGGCAGCTTTATCCCCGTGCAACGGACCCGGTACCCATTGTGAACTAGTCTACACTTCCTCGCTTCTACAAGCATTTTCGCAGCGTCATGGTGTCAAAACCTAGTAGCTGTTGTTAATCTCACCAGACTGAAGTATGAGAAAGGAAGTATTAATAATATGCTCGAATCATGATAATGACCATGACCTTCATAAGTTAGGTAAGTCCCTTATCTTGTGGTTAGCCTTGAGGAGAAAGCACACAGACATATTCTGTTATCATTGCAAAACGCAGTTTTTAACAAATACAATTCAGTCGATATGTCACGCATTAGAATTATCGGAACATTCTCATGGACGCTGATGGACTTCGCAATTCAGTCGTTTAAGTCCATGTGACATACACGGCGGAAAGAATAATGCATAAAGGGTTTTGATATGAATATGTGAAGAAACTAGTGAAAAGATTTCAGCGTAGACGGGAGG
>Ga0209629_10003552_pt1 | contig 11210 bp, 7 predicted proteins | sample TergutCu122P5_FD_187286 | JGI IMG/M metagenome (GOLD analysis project Ga0209629, IMG submission 187286) | Cubitermes ugandensis P5 segment gut microbial communities from Kakamega Forest, Kenya - Cu122 P5 (SPAdes) (version 2) | ecosystem: Host-associated > Arthropoda: Insects > Digestive system >...
GGGGGGGGGGGGGTTTGAACACCCCAAACCCCCCCTCTCGGTACGCCACTGGAGCTAACATCTACTCGAGTCCAACCCTCGAGGCCATTTACCTGGCACAGACTATACTTAACCCATTTCACTACGATTGGGAAACTACAAGCAACTTAGGCAATGGTACCAACTTCCAAGTTGCCTTGAATCAACTTCATGAAATCTACAAAATGCTTCAATCCTCATCCCAGATGGCAAGAGTACAGGACTTCTTAGCCAACGAATGATGTGACTGAAGATTCATCCCACCACATGGACCTCACCTCAGAGGAATGGGAAGTAGCAACAAATTTCATGAAATACCACCGGTGAAGAACACAGGGTTCTCACATTGCCGCCTGCAGAAAACTTTCCACAATTGCTGAGATACAGGCCTGTCTAACCTGCAGACCCTTGTGCGCCGTATCCAGTGAATCCTTAAACCCAATATGTCTCCTAGACATCTGGTGAACCACTGACCCAATTACCTGTGCTGACTACACTAATGTCACATGCAAAGGTCTTTCTAGGTGGCAAACCTATCAACAGCAGGTACAGCAATTCTGGCAGACGTGGTCCTCTGATCATCCGCAGAGTCTGCAGCAACGTCAACGATGGTACAGGACATCCTGCGACCTGAAACCAGGAGAAGTGGACCCACTGCGTGAGGACAACACATCATCCCTCCAGTGGCCAACAGCAGTCATCACCAAGACCCATCTAGGGAAAAAATGGTTTAGTGCGGGTAGTTACTCTCAACGCCCCCAAAGGACATTCAGACGTCCAACTACAAAACGTTGCCCCCACCGCGTGCAAAAAAAATTGTAACCTTTTTTCCCGTGGGTGGCAGTATGTTCACGCAAGGGACAAATTTTGTGTTATATTGTGCATGAATTTTTTGCTTTATGATTGTTAGTGGTAGTAATTTTTATTCCACACATTTGTGTTTCTAATTGCACCACATAACGTAAGGCACGCTCCTACTCGCCCCAAGCTGACGTAATCATCACGAGGTAAGTGGTCGTGTGACACGTCTGGAGCTTCCAGACACCAACTCGCAGGCGGGTGGATCCAGCACGATCCAGTTCGCACCTTTGTTTGTAGCTTGCGCGGGCAAGTTAGCGTCATAACGCAACCAGTCTGTTCTCACACGGCTCCGTTTGCACACGTATTACATACAGCACAAATAAAAGATATATAAATCAAGGTTATTGGCCCATTTTAAATGTCAAATATCTACGTTTCTTGACCCTTGAAGGAGAGATCGACAGGTTGTACCAAAATATCGGTAAGAATTTACCTCTACGTAATAACACAGAAGGGCATAGTTCCCATCGACTACAACACTGAGCGTAATTAAATTAAAATACATTATAATTGACGACAAACTAAAAATTTGTGTGAGGACTGTACCCCAGTTAGCGTTTCTACGTTTGCATCACAAATTGTATGTCAAAACTTGCTGCAGACTTTGTTGACGGTCTTGGAAATCGGAGTTAACCAATTGGATATCCAGGTCAAGAATTAAGTGGAAACACACTGCTGGTTCTGTTTTACTGTATTTTGTGCACTAGTGCATAACTTTGTCAACAGATACAACATTATTAAATCAGTCGTAAATGCTTTCAAATATTATTTTCGTAAACCAACACTTTTAATTAATCTCACATAATTCGTGCGACAAAAATTTTTTCCTGAAAAATTCTAAAGTAAATTTAATATACTAAAAATGCAGAATAATTCCGTAACATATTCTTATGTTTGACATTGAGAAGAACGATGTAACAGAGAAAGGGGGTGGAGTTACAAAGATGAGAAGCTCCATGATTTGCACTGCTCAAAATATTTTTCGTGTGATTAAAAAAAAAGGAAAGTATTGGGTGAATCGTGTAGCACGTAGAATTACAAGAGAGTTGCATACAGTTTTTTGGGAGGCAGAGTCCATTTGAAAGCCACTCTGTTGAAATTACAAAAATACTGATACACACACACACACATTTTATAAATAAACTCGTGCGTGTATATTTGACGTGGTAGATTACATTCTGTCAGAAATAACTGGCAAGACTTAACTGAGAGAATACTGTGCATATTGACAGCAGAGGAAAAGAAGCAGAACATGCTATCGATGGAGGTATGTTCGAAAAGGTATAATGGTCTTCATGTGATGTGTTATATTTTCATACCATAAAGAAACTTTAATTATCTCGATGGTTTTTCGAAGAATAAGGCAATAACAAATTTCATAAATATCCGTCCGGTTGGAAACAATTTGTTGCCAAACTCAGATGAACGGACAGAGAATAATAATGGATTTAAAAATCGCTTATCGCAATTTTGCGAACGCGCTTGCAATAAATAAATATCCATACTGTCAGGGTGTTGGAGCTTGCTTTCATTTTATTGTTACCCAGACCACTAATTTGAAACCACGAAGATTCATGCGTAGGTTAAACCGAAACCACTATATCTTTCTATCAAGCGGAACCACATTTGTTATATCAATGCGAATTCTTATTTGTGAGCAGAGATATTTGGGAAAACAAGGAATCGAAGATAACGCTAAATTGGAAAACATTAGCCCTTATCCTGCTAACGTGTAGAATATGGTGAGCTCCTAATAATGCCAGCAAATGGCAGATGGGATTTAACTCGGCGTTTGAAGGGTTAAATGAGAAAGACGAAATGGAGTACACTTTGCGCCTTGAACTGGTAAGGCAGGATTGTATTTGCGGTAGAGGTTGTTGTTGAAGTCGATCAGTCAAGGTACAGTACGATATTAACTTTGCCACCTCTGTTAATGCAGTAAAAGAGCAAACACTTGCTTGTACACAGTGTTACTGTGACGTAAGAGTCGGTCTTTTGAAAATGAATTGTGATAAAATAATATTGCGAGTAGATATAAAATACAGAGTGTATTGAGTGCCAGCAAATATCATATACCTGTCTTTGATTTTTACAGCAGGGTCATATGTCTTCCCGTGGTGATTAATTCTAAAATTGTTTTTATATCTTGTATTTCTTGCCCAACATAGAATGGTATTTCTTTATTTCTGTAGCTTACACACCGCTCTGATTTGAAAATGTTTTTTTAGAATATTGTAAAGGAAGAAATCAGGCCACCATCAAAATATAATCGTAATTTGTTGGATAGACTGGGAAAGATATATCATTTTTGTACTTTAAATTTTATAACTACGAAAATCTGTAACTATGGTTAATATGGAATTAAATCTCTATTGCATTTTTCCTTTATATATGACAGCGACATTCAAAATATGGAAGTCAAGCTGCTCTTTCAGAAATAAAATTAGTAGGTTTTGTTGTATTCTCAAAACAACGAACAAAACTGAACCTAACCTACTAAAAAATACGAGTATCAGTTGATACGACATTAAGGCGTCTGGGATTTACTGGAACAACAAGGACGCCTGGCACAAAGTATTACTGTAAAGGAATTTTGCCGCTAGGTTTGGCACCAAAGAGACTCGTTTTCGCCATATCTGCGTGGTGGTTGCACATGACAATGCATGATATATTATTGTATTAGTCCATATGTAGTGACGTTTGGAAACGTTTGTTTCAATGGATCCTTGAATGTGTTTTTTACGCCGCCTATGATGAAGTCAGAATAGCACTAGTTCTGTAGTCTTAGGTTACGTTATATGATTACTGGTTATAGAATTATCTGAGTTCGGGACGAAGTTTTGCAAAGAAAAAATTTCCCACCAACACAACAAATTATTGCGTTTGTGTAAACTACAATACTACATGTTTCGATTTCTAATTAATCATCATCAGCCAATTAAAATTATTTTTAAATTTTATGAATTTTGGTTGTTTAACATGCAGCTCTGTAAGTCCCCCAAACTTAATAAATACTTGTTTTGGGATATATAAAAAGAAATGAAATATCCAAAATGAAAATTGGGAAAGAAATTTGTTGCATAATACCTTCCATTTGCAGTCTTGTTTGCACAATCTTCTTCTGAAGTTCTTTCCTAAAACTTCTGAATGAATAAATCTACAAACTTATATGTTTTTATCATTATGTATGACAGAATTTCAACAACTTCAGTAATTGTGTTTTTCCTAAATTCTCAACCATTTTTTTATCCTTTCCAAAGTCCTGTTAAGCTTAGGTTAATCCTCAGAAACCATTACCCATAACCTGCAATCAGACTTAAAAAACTGTCTATATATCTACCAAGATTAAATGTAAATTCGTTTCAAATTATAGATTCACTTCCCACTATTAACTTTATTTCTTTCTGCGGCTTGGCACCGTTTAATTTGTTAGACTACGTTCAGATAAATTTGGTAGATAAAATCTAAAATCCCCTGTGGGAATCTTGAAATGAATTACTACATTCGACCCAGTTACATTAAAGGAAACCTTTTTGTAGAGTGAATTATTTATTTTTGTAAGTATTACAAGCCCCTCTAAATTCTTGGTTATTTATTATTGAGGTAAAACACTCAAAATTCGATGCGTTGTGTTTTTCTTGCTTTTTTATGTAAATATAAATCTAAATACACAAATAAAATAATAAACCTTCAGTCCAAAACAAATTACATTCTCAATTAGATAAACCTAATCTAGAATGTGATTCGTTTCGAAAAATTTTTTATTATGGATAAGAACTTATTGAGAATATAAGATATTTTGTGCTGCAAATTTGTTATCGATTGAGCCATAACAAATCGGGATTCGTAATATTAAGCTACATACACAAAATGACCAAATAAATTACCGAATTTCGAAAAATGAAATTCATTTTTATCAGTAGGTTATCAATTTGCAAATGAAACTTTTATTTAAAATTATTCCATATAATTTAATCAAATACGAATTTAATACAACGATACTTTAAACGATGTTTTGAAAGAATGAAATAAACGTACACTTTTATTGATTTTTTGGACTTGAGGTATAAAATTTCAGTAAGTTAAGAAAAATAATTTGTTTTGTTTTACGCTAAAAACGATAAATTATTGCTTTCGAAATGACACTTATAGTGCCCTGATTGTCACGTGTGTGCTAACTTCAGTTCTGATAGTCAAGTGCTTAAAATTTCTGTGACTTCCAGAATTTAGACAAACGCCATATTTTGCATAGTACAATGTATTGTTAATATCCACTTTAGGTATTTCACATTGTAAAATATTGTGTGTCTGACGGTTGTTTTTACTGCAGGGAATAGAAAAAACATGGCTGCAACGAAGTCTGAAAAGAGCGAGTCTGAACTCCAACATTCAGTCATTCGCCAGAGAGTTCTTTGATGACGTTTCATCCGTGCAACTGCTTGCAGCAAAAAACGTTCATGTTTTTTTCTTTCTAAAACTTTTTGAAGATCTGACATTTATCTCACGCTCATTATGCATTCGATCCTCCGTAAATTAAGTTCATTCGCTGTTTCACGGCAACAATTTCAGAAATTGTTGCAGCTGTTAGGAGAACTGCGCACTTTACACACAGTAAGTACTAGCAAATGTGCTTGAATTCGGTTTGTCTATCAATTGTTAATTTGGAGTTCACGACTGTGGAACAGTGACAAATTAGCATTCTTCGAAGTTACGTGGCAACAGGCTTCCAAACATATAAACAAATCAATAATTGGGGCAACTGTGAGCACGTATCAGTAGTAGTGTTTAGTTGTAACCGGTGAGAAAGACGCGAAAGGCAAATTTGAGGTTCCTGATTCAAGCTTTTTAGATGTGGCAATCTTTCAACTGGTAAAAGGCGACTTTCTGCAGGGGGATATTTCTTACATCTTCAGGATTGAGCAGTGGAAGAATAATGGCTTTTCATTTTCAAAAATTGGTAATCTTGGCTTGCTTTATCACATTCTAACTACTTATTTCTTAATCCAAATATGATTGTCCAAATCCTTCCTTTTAATGTGACAATAAGCACTTTCACATGCAGAAACACATCTCATTTTTCGGATTTTTTGGAACCAGTGATTTATAAGTTTTGTCAATATTTATTTTCATTTTGTATAAATTGCCAGTTATTTCTTCTTAATTTTTGTTGGAAAAAACATCTTAATCTTTCCTTTCTGCAGATCTTTCCTTTAACATTTGGGCCATTGTGAAACTCCGTATTTGAGTCTTACATACTGCAAGGCAGATGTAGTTATTTTTCAACTTCCTCTATGTACCTTCAATTTCTAATAATTTTCTCTTCTACATTTTCCTCAATATCTCTCAGAATTTATCACGAATTTGCAAGTTTCAAGAGCTGTTTCGAGAAACATCCATATTATAAACGTATAGCATTATTAGGCAGTAATAATGATTCCCTCTTCTAGGTGTCACCAGTGAGTAGGGCTAACTGAATTAGATATTTGGGCACCTAAATTTGAATTGTGCAACGCGCCCTAGACAAACGGAGTGAGGGGAATGGAAACGGGTGTGATGGGAAGGGATGGAAATTTCGAAACGCCGATATTTCCAGATGTTTTACTGATTATGGTCAAGGTCTAGAAACGTGGTTTTATTAAAAGACATTCATTAAGTTTCTGCTCAGTTAAACAGTATACAACAGTCGGCCTGGTATTCTGCTAATCTGGGTAACAGAATGCGTTATCGGAGTGTTGGTAGTGTATAAGGAAATATTAGTTTTGTTATTATTTAATTCATTAATTTTGTGAAAAAATATGTGTAGTGCAGATAATTAATTATGAAATTCGTAATAAATCTTTTCTTACTAACATAGGTGGGGCTGATAAAAGAAGGCAACAAAATATGGAAGAATGACAGAATAACATGATATTACCGTTTCATATCCTCTCTATTGAAGTAGCAAAATAGAAGAGGGTTGATTTAACAAGAAGGCCGACTTTTTTAAGAGGATAATATAAAATTGATTTCCAAGCGCTTATGTATAACTCGGGTCATGTAAATACAGCAAAAAGAATTACCAGTCCAGTAAGGGGGGGGGGTATATTGGGCAGTTAGGAAACTGAGAGTTTTAGAGCGAAATAATGCGCGATGCAGCAAAGTGACGGATTCCGTTCATTCATCATTTTGTACCTGCGACTTACCATTTATTGCCGCTTTTCATCAATAAAATTATATTACTGTGTGCACTGTCAGTTAACAGATAACGCCAATCAGAGGAAGAAAATGAGAACGTGTTTCGTTCTGTGCTACAACGTGACTCAAACATAAATTACCTTCACAAATCCTCAGAAGAGGCGTGTCCTGAAATACCGCAAACTGAAAAAAAAACACGTAAAATGGTAAAATATAGAAAATGAACCGCTTATTAATATAAAGGAAATCTTTCACTTTTTGTGATTTGTCGTTTATTCCATAATAATATTCCCACGTCCTTTTTTGTTCTCGTCCTGTTGGATAAGGCAATTTTGACGTCTCTTTCATAAATAAAACGATTTTTATTCCAACAGATTTTTTTCTAACAGGCAACAAATATAGTCTGTGTAAAAGTAGGGTAACAATTTTGATATAAGCGATTCGACTAAAGTTATGTTTGGAGGCAGCAACAGATATATGTTCGAATTATATTCAATTGTTAGGTCAGCTAAATTTGAAATTTCAATACTTGCAGGTATGAAAAAACTTTTTGAATGTTTTACGTGATATTTTCATCGGTTACGTTTTTGAGGTGATAAGTTAATTGTGTGTCAGAAGGAACTGTGTCACAGTATCCCTACCTAATAACAGTCACATGACAGTTTAGTGGTCTTCACGTAATACGCAACATGATGCAGTAAAAATGCACAATTGGCGGTGTTGCTGTTCAGCGGTTCGCTGTTGTGTACTGTGATATTGACAGGTAAGGGGGAAGTTTAAAGAAAACGCCTATGTTCACGCTAGTGGGGGTTTTGTGGATGGTTATGTCCAGGTGGTTAAGTTTATTGTCGTGTTCTGTTTCTTTGGTGAATAGCAGGTTTAGGTGGAACGAATTGAAGTCACTTAAAATTGTTTGTATGTCAGTTTGTAGATCGTCATAAATCAAGAGAACATCATAAACAGAGCGGAAGTAATTCACTAGTTTGTGTTTGTGGGCCAGGCTGGGGAGGTGGGAGTGTCCAAAGTGTTTTAAGAAAATCTCAATTATAATCCCAGAGGAAGGAGCGCCCATGGCGAGGCCGTATTTTTGAGTAATTGTCTTGTCTCCGTAGTTAAAGTAGTTTTGTGACGTGAAAACTACATAGCAGTTTAAAATTTCGGAGTTTATTTTGTGGTTTATCATGTTTGAGGCTAACATGTCCTTGAGGAACTTTTTCCCATTGTGTGTCAGAAGAAACTGTGTCACAGTATCCCTACCTAATAACAGTCACATGACAGTTTAGTGGTCTTCACATGGGTTCGAGAACATTTATTGAAACCAACAGCGAGGAACTGTTTCCCATTGTGTGTCAGAAGAAACTGTGTCACAGTATCCCTACCTAATAACAGTCACATGACAGTTTAGTGGTCTTCACATGTGTTCGAGAACATTTATTGAAACCAACAGCGAGGAACTGTTTCCCATTAAGGAAACCAAACTATTTTCCTCCACACACACAATTCTCCAGGGTGTTCAACACACACTTATGTTCCCACAGGAGAAAAGCCAGCTCGCTCACTACACCTGACTCCTAAACGTGTACACCGTTGCCCACCACAGCAGATAGCTCTACTCACACCAATCTCAACGTTCTCATTACCCACCCCAAGCGCACCCCACTCAAATTCCGGGGTAAACTAGAAGAGAGAGCCGACTTTACGCTTTGAATTAGAATAAATCCGACTAATTAACGAGCACTATAGACATCTTTACATTCTTATTACAGAATATACCGCACGGAATATTTAGAATATTAAATATTTATCCAATTTACGAGTACTGGGAACATCGCTACATCTATATCACGGCATATGGCCCCCGTGGTTACGATGTCATTTCCCATGCCTACTGGGCCGCCTCCCACCAACAATACCGAGGAAAATTTACCGAACGCATATCTGGCCTGTAACCATCCCGTCCCTTCCTATTCCTACTACCCAACCGCTCCATTGGTACACAGCACCCCCACTTCACTTACAGAGCACTCAAACCTGATTCAGCCTGTGATCTTGATCATAATAAATGATTCTCCCGATATTTGTCAATGGTCACGCTACCAACGAGATCTCGTTGTAAGGAATACACTGTATAGTCTCCTCTGAGGCACAATTCGAGACCTGATGATGGCCCAGTGCGAGAGACGAAACATGTAGTCTTATCAATAAATACTACACCACATTATTAGATGTGTTTCGACTGTACTATCCTGTACCATCTTATTGTATCTAACACACCGGGGAAGTCACAATTTAAGATTGAGGAACCTAAGCCTGAGCTTAAGTAGAAGATCATGATGGTTTGGAATTTGAGTGGGTAAGTTGGACTGAATTGAAACTAGCAAAAGGGTGTTCGAGAACATTTATTGAAACCAACAGCAAGCAACAACAACTGGACAAGGCATCATGAAGATGCTCGCTGGTTTCGCGACAGAGAATTTGCGAGTGTCACTGAAGATATCGCGAAAGGATCAGTCACTAAAAATGTCGCCTTTCCCTTCAGAATTCTCACAATTTTTTATCCAGTTGCTCCTGCTCGCTGTTCGTTACAGTCTGTGTCTGCAGACAGCCTGATGTCAGCTTCAGTCATTCGGATTCCCTCAGTGAAATTCAAATCACTCATTGTCCTCTCTATAGGCTCTGACTCAGGTTCCTTAGCTTCCTCAAGGAAAATTTGTTTACGAATTTCCACAGGATGTTATAGGATGTGTTCCTCTTCATGGGAGTTCAGCAAGTAGAAGAAATCTTTAGCCGTCACGTGAACGAAATCTCATTAATCATCGGAGGGAAAGTAAAGCCCATGTCGTAGATTTGCGGCAAGTAAAAGTTCCTTACATGGTGTGGAAGTCATCATTTCGGCAAAATTACCGGACAACATTCTCGCCCACAGTTCCCACTTACGCCGCTAGGATCACTCTCGTCGTGGCGGACGTGGATACACCTGTTGGCGAAGGTGGGAACGTCTAAACGCGGGGGAAATCAATGGCAAGCTACCCCTCAGAACTTGCCCAGAATGCTGGGTACCAAAGCCATACCAGTGGCCTAACTGAGCTCTGGTCTCTGCCCAAAACGACCCAAGGTCTAAATACCTGTAATAATAATAATAATAATAATAATAATAATAATAATAATAATAATTGTATTTATTATGTTGTGGTAAATAACATAAATTTCATAACTTTTTTTCCTGGAATCAGAAATCAGGTCTGCATTTAATTGGGTTTTCAATTTTGTTTCTACAAAAAGAGACTGAAAAGAAAAGTAAAAGCACGAAAATCCCAAATAACCATCACAAATATTAAAAAAAAATATTCCATTTCACTTCAAACCGCCGTCATACACACAGATTCTGGGAAAGCAATAACATTTAATTAAATAAACAGAGGAATGTAAGGTACTGAGAAAACAAATTTTCGTTGTTTTTTTTTTTTTTCAGAATGAAATAATTTTGGGCATCGTGTTGGTGATACCGTTCATCAGTGCAATTACGAAAGGAGCACTGCTACCAACTGCGTCTCTTAGTTTACAAGAAATCCATTTGGTGCGCTGTCTGAAACACATCAGCCACAGATATTTCACACCAGGGCGACCTCTGATGATATCATCACCAACAGCCTACCAACATGTGCAGCAGGAACTGATTGCAGAGATTCACCGAAATTCTCTCTGGCCTGTCTTTGTTACTGTTGATAGTAATATTATATTTCCCGAAACTTCAGACTTCGTAGATAGAGGTGGCAGTTACATTATTTTAACACCAGATGGGAATTTGAAGAGTTTTAGGGCTGGAATTTCTGGGCGACCAATGGACGGAACTGAATGGAGAAGTTTCTGGAATTCTGAATCTCGGTTTGTTGTGGCTGGTGCAAATGAATTCTCAATGTCGCAACAAATAGATACATTTGATTATCTTTCAAAATTTAGAATATATAATTGCATTATCGTAAGCAGGGAACATTATATAATAGACCAAGAACATAGCAGACAAATAAAAGTTAATGATGTAGACACAGTCATGAAATTGGGGGTGTACACTTGGTTTCCATATCAGAGTTCAGACCGTTGTACTGAAGTGAATGATATCACCTTACTGGACAGTTGGGTTATTTCTGCACAAGGGC
>Ga0209629_10003553_pt1 | contig 11208 bp, 5 predicted proteins | sample TergutCu122P5_FD_187286 | JGI IMG/M metagenome (GOLD analysis project Ga0209629, IMG submission 187286) | Cubitermes ugandensis P5 segment gut microbial communities from Kakamega Forest, Kenya - Cu122 P5 (SPAdes) (version 2) | ecosystem: Host-associated > Arthropoda: Insects > Digestive system >...
CTGGAAAGTTTGCTGCAGTGTCAAATGTAACCACGATGAATGTAAGTATACATGTAAACATGTGAGCATATTTCAGAAAATGAGTCAGAATTAATATGGCCATAAATAATTTTGAATGTGAAAAAGTGAAATTGCTTCATAGATTTTATACTATAGCAGCTATCAGCCACTGGCCGACGCTTAACCTGACCGAGACGGATGAATCGAATCTCCCCTGCTGGGCATGGGTTAACAATTCTTAGATGTTGTTTACCACAGTAACGGAGACGAAGCGTAATGCCCACATCTGCCATTACTTTTTCTATGTAATCAAGTTTCCTAACTACTACATCCTTAGTCCATCTGCCAAAATCCCATACTCTGCTCAGGTCAATCTCCTTGCGCGGACAGGGAGTGGTGGGGAACGAAGTGCTTAGCGACTTCAACCTAGACCGAACTCAAAGCACAACGGCACATTCTAACATTATGGTCCATAATGCAATTAGATGGATTCGCAGTTCCGAAAGTTTTATCGTAACCTAACGCAGTAGTGTCAATTCTTTTACGCTGTCACTATCTGCACAACGACGTACAGTACATTACGAGCCAGCCGTATGAATGAATGTTTCGAACTCTCCAGGATCCCACAGCTATTGTCGAAACAACCAAAAGTTAGGGACACATAACCGCCAATGTAAAAGGATGGTTCTGCATAACTCGTAGGAAAACTTTTTTATACAAAACAATTCAAGCTAACACCCAGTTTCAAAAAACAGTCTCTCCATATTACAATGCATTTGTCATGATGCGAAGTATTAACTTGTGTAATGCCCTAGGAGGCTGTAGTTAGGTTTACTAACAGCACTTCGGGAAGCACTATGATTAGGGCAAATAAGAAAACAGCACTGGTATAAATATTTCTTAAATTAAATGCTGCCACCATGCCAGACAAGTCCGGCGTGCGTCAAGTGAATTATAGATTCCGAAAAAAAATAGATAAATCAGTTGATATGTTGCACTTTTTTATTATGAAATAATATAAATGGATTCTATTTGTTATTAAAGTAGGATTACAATATAAAAAGGGAAATTAAAATATAACATTAATTACAATAACAAAGTTAATAAGATAATTATCTTGCCTTTTGTTGTAACAAACACAATGTTTCGGAATTTTGATAACATTTAGCGAATTACTTCAAATTTCGCTTCAATCGATTAATTTAGAATTTGGATAGTTAAAATCTGGTCAAAGCTTCTTACCTTGTAACAGGAACCAGCAAAGTATCATCTCAAGTGTAACGTAATATCACTGATAAAGTAGACTGTTTCGTAGATTCAGCTTTCGTAAATTCAAATATCGCAGATATGTGACGGCCGGTCAGAATAAAACGCGAGTGAGAGCTAAATCATCGGTAATCGCTATGTTTTATAGAGGCAAGTTGCAAGGCAAACATTCTTTTAAAATTAGCGAACTTTCGTGTCATTATTTGAAGTTAATTGTACTTAAAGTGTACTGAAATGTTTGGTATTTGCTAAGTTAGTAACTGTGAAAGCTATCATTTCCTGTTTCATGTAAGTACATTAAATTAAATTATCGTTCAGTGAAGTAACATTTCCAAAATTTGATATTTATTACACTTGATTAATGTGTCAAAACAGCAGCGTTGGCAGAATAATCAAGTGGTTTGTTTTGATAGGTACTACTAACACATTTTTAAATTTCACATATCACAGATTTCTCGGTGCTACGTAATTAAGTAAGAACCTGCGGTTCACTACGACGACGACGACGGCGACGGCGACAACAACAACAACAACAAAAAACAACAATAACATTATCATGACTGTGTTTTATTGGTCTGCCTCCAAAACACACTAATTGCAGAATGGTCAAAAATTCCCTTTAATGTATTTCGAGCACAAAACTTTCCTCTGTCATGTCGCAATTTTACAATCAGTTTCGCTCGAAGTGGTCGGTTGAGGATTTAGCTACGTAACTTCACTTACAGGCCACTGATAAATGTCTGCAGTCTCCTTCCAACCAAGAACGGTCGATACAATAATTATGGAAACTGCTTAACAGTGTTTTCATTTGTGGACCACATGATCATAATTATATGCGTTTCTGTACAATAAACAATTAATTGATATAAGGGTTGAAATATAGCCTGTTGTCAATTAAAAAATGTGGACACTTTAACAGTAATGTATGAGAGGCTTGCAGCTGCTTAGGATCTAGTGCATTCCAGTTAATGTGTGATATATAATTACGAAGGAAACCCTTTGCTAAAAACTGCAGGCGAGAGTTGGACAGCTAATTCCGGGCTCTGTCATCACGTCTGTGGCTGACAAATTTTTAAAACATTTTGGTCAATTACGTTCATGCTGTACACATGTTGCCAAGCGGCCATATTGTTTTGCATTCTACAGCTTGTCTATTTTACCTAAAGCCATGTTTTGTTAAACATCTACTGACACAACATTTTGGAACCTGTAGTACGTGACGGTTTGTTGCATTCCGCACTGGAAACCACCTTGGCCATCAAGTTTCCTGTATCTTGGTACTCTTATTATTATAATAACAGCAATATTATTATTAATATTTTCATCCTATAACATGTCACATACAAACAGAAGAGAATTGGATGTATAGTTGTACCGATTCTTAATCTCGGCGTCACAAATTTTGGGTAAATATCGTCAAGTCTCCTTCGTTTTATCCCTTGGAGGAAGCCACGGTACCCGCTGTATAGGAAGCTGGGTGAATGCCAGGACCCGACAGGAGAGTTATGGAGAAGAGAAATTTTGTTGCTCACACTGTGGTCCGAAATGAATGGGAAAGTCAATGACGAATTCTAAAATTGTATTAAAAAAATATTCTAATTTATTCAAGTCTCTTGTTAACACGCTGTTTGTCTGTCGCAGATAATGCAAGAGACGCTGTCTTTCTTCATGTTTCTGCTTCAAGTGAAAGACAAGAACGAAGAAAGGAAATAGTTGTAATGAAGAAGCCAACAGGACGCCATATCTTAACATAGAGTGACGGCTGTGGACCTTCTGTCTTGTGCTTTTATATAGCACGGCATCTTGTATTGCATGTTAAATAACACATTTCGCACACACAACTTAAATGTGTAATATTACAGTCACATCTTAGTTGTCAGCGGAACATCATACCAAAACTAAAATTGTGAAAGTCCTTACAGAATTTGTCTACTTTCTTTCCATAAAAGACCATAAAATGGGAATTTTTGGTAGATAAAAGCCTCTGTTTAAATGTAATTTTACTCCAAGTGCCACACGAAGTTTGTAGACTACCTCTACACCAGAAAGATGAGACGCTTCTTATACCAGCATAAACTATTGAAATTCGTTTATTGAAAGAATGAAACTAATTCATGACTGCAGCCTTTCTCCACTTGTAACAACGTAACAAAATCTGAAGGAATTGTAAATTATCCTGGTGTAATAAAATTCCGGTTTAACATAAAAAGTGTAATTTTACCTGATTTACGAAACTAAATTCATTTTAAACATTTTAATTATATGCAGCATATAATGTAGACTTCATAAAACTTTATTATGCAACAGCTTTCGTAAGATTTTAAAATCATCTGAAGTCATCATAAAAAATCAAGCAACCGGGAAATTTATGGCTGTGAAAAGTGTTTTCACGTCGGACAGCTTCAAGTAATTTATTAAAAAGATGATAAAAAGAAGCAGATGTTTTAATTATGAAAGAATGGCCAATGAATATAATACTTCCTTAAAGAAACTCAGAAACAAAAGACACAATAATAAAAATTTCCGTTTCTCTCCAACACAATTACGATATTATTACAGTGAAACCACATGTCTTCAGCTATCACAATCGCATGTGAATACAAACAAAACGTTTACTCTTAATATAATGCACACTGTAAAAGGTAAAAACAGATGCGCTCGTTTGGTTTTAAGAGCTTGTAGCACATTTTTTACTGTAATCTGTCTTTTTTGTTCAATTCAAAATAATAATTCTTACAGGCAAGTTTAATACTCAGACAAAACAGAGTACACACAAAATAGCATATGATGAAGATACAACATCTAATAAATGAACAAAAACACTACGTAGTAACTTTCGATCTTTTTTGGTGCCTAAAACTAATACAACAAACGAGCAAGTAAATCACACATTCAGTTCTGTTCGTGCATTCTCATACAGATGGACACATTCCATCTCGAAACATGCTTCAATCCTAAGTATATATTGCAATACATTAGGTTACAAACTCTAAGCCATGAAATAGCATATAGGCTGGCAACAAAAGGCACTTAGCAAATTTTAAACTACACATGTAACGTGGAGTAAAGTAGTTCACTACATTTTTTCCCAAAAATTGCTCAACAATAAAAAGTAATATTTCCATAAATATATTATATTCCTGTTTCACGTTCCAACCTTCAATGGCGAATTTATAGTTGGTAAAAACAAAATGAAATTATTTTGTTGTGTTCGCAACGTACAATACAAGATACCACACGGTACACAAGACAGCAATCGATGTCCTTATCCACTGTTATACATGGATATTTTTTGCACAGTAAATTGTGAAAGAAAATACTTTTACTTGACTGAAAGAAGTATATTATTACCCAACATCTCAGCGTTCAATACTGATTTCTATATGCATCAAAACTACTACAAACAAAGGAAACACATTTGGCCATATATATATAGCAGTGCGCGTACAATAAGAACATTTATTAACATAAACAATCACAAATGACTCGAGTTCAGATATGAAGAAGTGGGAAGTTACTGAACAATTAATCGTTTATCTAACATCTTTTGTAATGGCAGCAGCGACCCATTAGACTTATGTGCCATAGGAATAACGTGTGCGAATTAAATGTAATTATTGTTTCATTTATCTGTTCCTAGAAAATTCATAATTTATCAGCTTTCAAAAAGGTCATTTTTGGACACCTCATTATAAAAAAAGGCCCGATCTTTGTCTTATGTCGATCTGCGCACCCGATTTCAAAATTTATTTCATGGACAGCATATCGATATATCTGACGTGGAATTCATGAACTCTACTGGATACTGATATGATTGTTGGTACACCGCCTAACTACTGACAGGCTCCTTCACTGAGAAATAACAGTCGAATTTTGAATAATTTCATTATGCACTTATCTTGAGAGAAAATTGCAGAAAAGTATCCTTGCTTCAGTATAATTACCTTTTAGCTATATTCGCCTGTAGATTCAATGTAGACGAAATACTGCGTCGATTATCACAAATTACTTTAGATTTCGCAGCTCTTTTTCTAGTTTAATAAGCACTACTCCAAGACCAATACTTCAATGCACCAGCCAGCTTTGCAACTAATATGACATCCCTCCAAGTCTTGCAATTCCATTATCTGAAATATCATTCTTCCTATGCTCTCACGTCACACCTCGCAAACTTTTAACCACATTAATTGTCGTTGCCTTTTTTACTTTTTTATTAATAAGATTTCGATTTTTTTTCAGAAATCATAACAACCGATTCACAATTCGGCAGTGTCACAACTTACATGTTGCGTCTTCCTCTAATAATATCAAATTGTTAATTTAAACACACAAAAGACCTACATGTTCCACTTTCTCACATGTGTATAAGACTACACATATCACAAAGACATTCCAGGGAATTCCGACTTTCAAGTGAAGTTGGTGGGATCAACTAATATTGCACATGTGTTTGCAAACCTTTAATCAAATTGTAGGTCAAGGCTCGTCTTTTACCTGTAGTAATACACACGTTTGCAGCTCAGTCAATTTATATCCTAAGGTAACTAAAATAATTGCAGTATTCAAGTCAAGGCCAGGAAACTTCGCCTTCGAACTTGACATATTATAACAAAAGACACTGCAATATAAAATGTGCACCATCATAACATTGTTCTCTCTTGCATCACATAAATTCTGAGAAGTTATACAAATGACCTAATTTTTCATTTCTTATCCTAAACATTACATTTCTCTTATTGATTTTATGTAATTTAGGAAGCAATATCAGAGGCGGGTGACTGCCAACCGGCTGGAAGCTCCGGGGATCGAATCCCGGTGGGGTCGATATTTTCCGCACCTGTCCAGATCGGCCCTGAGGCCCACCCTGCCTCCTGTACAATCGGTACTGGATCCTTCTAGGGGGTAAGGTGCGGCCGGGGCGTGACGCTGACCCCTCACCCCCTTCAAGTGACGAGGTCAAAAATAGAGTAGAGCTACAACTATACTCTCCCTAAGGGCCTTTGTGGCCAACGAAAGGGTGAAACCTACCTAACAGAGGCGGAGTCGCAAAAGAACTGCACGGTTCTGTTTCAGTGTTTTGACCAACTGCACTCTGTACCGGTTTGTAGATTACTGTGTTGATCCTCCCTTTGGCATATCCAACAAAATAATCCGTGCTTGATTTCAGCAGTTCGGAAGAATGGAAACACAAATTTGATAATGTGGGTAAATTTGATGGTTCATTTTCTATGTTTAGCCTGCAAATTTTGTGTTGACAAATATAAACGTTTTTTATTTCAAATTCTGGTTATTTGAAGACAAGATAGGCAATTTGTGATTGACGTAACATTATGGCGTGTACAAGAAATATATACACATCTTCGGACAACATAACAAAACTGATACCTCATCCCTTAAAAAGAGGGTTTTTGCGATTTATGTCATGGCGAACAATGAAACCTACTTAGGTCTTTATGTAAAATGATCGATATTTTTTCCGATTTTAACAAACTCTTATTTTTTTAATATCTTCATATGTCTTCAATATAAAATTTCACTGTAAAATGTCAGTCCAGTGGGCGACGTTTTGCAACATACGAACAGAGGAACAGATATGATTGAAATTTTCGTTTTTACAACCATGAAAACGCGCACAAATAACTTGTTTAGCAGAAGAGGTAATTTTATAAAGAGGGGTATTGTTTGTGGGAGAACACTTGGTGTGCTGAAGCAGCGGAATATTTTGTCGCATACAACGAAGAGCCTTTAAAAATACTTGTATATGCCAATGGCAAGTAACATTGTCACTGACGCCATCACCTATATTTCGTCGTACAGACAGTTCAATGAAGTACATAAAGACTTTACCGAGCCGCACTTAAAGTGCGTCTCTGTCCCATAATATTTCCTACTTTGGGTTTTTGCTCTTACTGCAAGAGCTAAAGGAAGCAATAGAGTCCGTAGCATCAATTAATTTAGCGTTTAATCATTCTGTCTACAAGTCCACTACACACGGCTGTAGGATCAAAATGAACTGCCTTGTGTTATTGGGAGCCCAAGTGTCAAAGAGAAGCTTATGTGACGGAAGGAAATTGTTGGTTTCTACAACTTTGTGATGTCTGTTTTATATTTCATCATTTGGATAAAAACATGAAAGCAATACTTGCTCTTTGTGTAACAGTAATTAACCATATCTTAGATAAGGCTTCGTTAAAAGTCACAAGGCAGCGATTTAATTGTTTACTGTAGTGAAGAATTTACAGGGTACAATTAGAGAAGAGGAAGTTGATGGGCCTGAATATGGAGTGCTTAATTTTTTTTCCTGCAAATTATGATTTTTAAATAATGCACATTCACATTTTCTGTGTGAAAATGCTTTAAACTTCTGTAGAATTTTAAGTGTACTGAAATTATGGAGCTGACGTCAATATGCATACTAATCTTTCTTTAATATAGATACACGCGTTGAATGTATTTTCGATCTATGTTCACATTTGTGTTCAGCCTTCGTCGTCATCAACGAAAAATCCCTCACATTTAAATAATTTTTTATTTATATCAAAATCGTGTTTTCTCAGGCCACTCCCGACACAACGGGCATTTATCAGTTTTCAACACAAATCCCATAATATTCGTATCTAAAAGAGTTAAATTTTTCAATACTAAGAGAAGAGTGATTTTCAGAGAAAAATCATAAAATACAGGTAAAGAAATACGGGTCGTAGAGTATGTCTTGTAATGCTAGGGAAAAATTCCCTCAAAAACGGACATGAATAATCAGTGATTTTAGGATTCAAACAATGCTGTCATATATTGTCACATCTACTTCAGTTTTGCCATTGTACAAGCATTTATTCAAATTTGTTAAAGAAACAATTTTGTCCTCGAACACGTTGTACTTACTTCTTTGCAATAAATCTTTAAAGTAGTACTTACGTTTGATCAGTTAAGCTATTGTATTTTGGTAGACAATATATCAGAACAGGCCACCCCGAAAGGAAAGACACGCATCCTAAGTTTTCAGAATTGAAGTGTTGGCTCACGAAAGTGTTGAACACTCCCAAACAATATAATAAAGAATAGGGTGCAGCAAAAATTAACTTTGTTTTGGATTGATATGTGAAAGAATTGCATAAAATTTGTATTTTCAATATGGCAGTTCATGAACCATTTGGAGAATACGTGTGAAATAATCAATTCAAAATGCGAGACTCATAACAAAAAAAAATATTTTATTACAGAGTATGTAGTATCACAATTTTGTTCACTCCGTCACAGGAAGTTTCGTTTCATATCGAAATGACTTACTGTTCCAGTTCTTATTCTTAACCATTACAAGTTCTCTTATTGATTTTATGTTCTTTAGGAGGCAATAACCTGGCATAACAGCAAATCGAATGGACAGATCACTTCCAGTACCTTGATCAGCTGTAAGCAGTCGGTACCAACATGCAGATTGTTGTGTTGAACATCGTTCTAGCATAAATACCGTGAGAATTTTTTTCGATTTGCAGTAACTTGGGAAAAAGTAAATCTGTCCGGTAACAGGCCTGAACAGACCCAGACGGTTCTGAGAAGTTAAGGCTCCCAGAATTCGTGAAAAGGGCACAGTATGGTGGTAGGTTGTCAGCCTTACGCACCGGCCGCCTTTACCCCCAGGGATATTCCTTGTACTCATTTGTACTAGGGGCTGAATCGACTCCAGGGCCATGGTTCCTTCGGAATGAAGGGCGTCACTGAAAAATCCAGTGACACCACCGGGAATCGATCCTGGAACCATCCGACTAGTAGCGCAGCGCAGTAACTTGGAAGGGTGGCAATATTTATTGGATGATGTAGTTCAGAAAGTTAATTTGCGCAGTTTCTCATGTGCGACCCCCTTTTTTTAGATAAGCTGCCAGTATGTTGCGGTCTTGCGGCCATTGAAGAGGGATTTCATGTAGAATATATATAATCTTCAAGTCTTTCCCACCTGTTAATTTGAATACGACAATACTGGAAAAGTACGTATGACGTAAGATTTTAGTGTGTTCGTCTCGTCTAACAAACTTACATCTTTCTCTCGAAAGAAGCAGTTTCATGACGATTTAATGTCGCTGGCAACAAAAAAACGCAGCTAAGAATTCATGTAAATGGTCCGAAATTTTAATCAAATTTGGATTTTCAGGGCCGATTTTCATAGGAGTTCCCAATATAAAATGTTACAGAAAACCATCCAGGGAGAGCAGCGCTGAAACCTGGGGTCAACCGGACAGACGGACGTACATGAAGAGAATATGCTCTCTTCCCTTCAATGCAAACGCACTTAAAAAACTTATGAAGAAGGCAAGGGAATTCTGCAAGAGATAATTGGTCGTTTGTGTAGTAGTTTGGTGCTGAGACAGCGGTCTGTATTATCGTGTGCCACTAAGATTTCCCATTTTTCAACTGCTAATTGCATGTGTTCATTTGACAAATTACTGAGCAAAATTGAAAAATAAATTCCTGTTTCTATGTTTCTGTATTCCATCTCTGTTCTTGCCGTTAAAGCTAAGGAAACAGCACAGTCTTTGGCAACAATTGATGAATGTCTGGTCGTTATTGGCTAAACAGGAAATTTCTTGTTTCATTTGGAGCTGAAGCGTCAAATGGAAGTGTCCAATTTTAAAATTTATATACAAAGACGATTGTGTATGAAAATTATTTGATATCAAAATTCTGTTCACTTCTGAGTTACAGCAAATTTGGTCCGTTATATAAATTTCGGTGTTCTATTCTCAGTATTGACAAGCGACCTTCTTTTTCTCTTCTTACCTTGAATTATGAGAAGTTTGTCGGAAATTTGGTCTCGTAAATTACACGATTTGGAGAAACAAGTTCGACTCTTTTTGTTTCTTCCCAACAAATAATACATCGATACAATTGACATTTGTAGCACTCAACGTACTAAAAAATTAAGATTAAGAATCAGTGGGCAACAGTGTTAAAGCTCAATTTCAAAGTAATATTTTTTGCGTTGTGTTCATAAATAAACCGACAACGTTCAAGCAGACCTGGAAATGACAAAGACAGAGCGTAAGTGCTACGGATAATCAAACTGTAAGAAGTATCATGAAACATATACAGTGACATGAAAAACATTATGGGTAGACGTCTGAAGTTTTCTGAGAATGGATGTATTTAAAGAATCTGGTATGCCTTGCCGTGCTATCTGAAAAAAGTGTAGTGGCGCTTGACATAATTATCACAATCACGTCATCAGGTAGTTGAATTTCCCGAGAAATTCAACTACCTGATGACGTGATTGTGATATTTGTCAGATCTATGTGCCCTACAAGTCATGTAGGATTTTATACCAAATGACAAGTATTTGATCAGAGAGGGGGAGTGCGTGTAGTGTTTTCCATAGATTCATCTAGTAGTTCGTCGGCTGTGTTTTCATAATTCGAATGTCGAGGGCCCATGGCAATAAGTAGGTGCGTAAAGGATTTTGGTACATTGAGCGCCCCTCGTTGTTCCAGGAAGGTCGGTGGCATATAGCAGAGTTCGCAGTAATATTTTGTGAGGTAGCTGCAATGGGCAATTAGCTGGTGAATCTCTGCTGGGCTGTCGATGATAAAGAACGACGCTCATGCTTGGAACCAATCAGTTGTGGGAGTGTTGCCACGGGCAAATTGTTCCAAGCAGTGGCTGAGGAAAAGTGCGTCAGATTTGGAGCGTACATGTGTTAGGTTTAGGCCGCCTTCAAGTTTATCCCTGTAGTGCGCCGGAAGCGGAAGGCGGAATATTGCACTTCTCCAACGGTAACCTAATATGGTGCTATTTATCTGGAGAGCAGCATCGCGCGTCGCGCGTTTCATACTCAGACTTCACAAGAGAAAATACATGTATCTTGTACAAAAACGCAATGCCTGAATTGTATATCTTAATATCAATAACACTTGGAAAATTCTGATGAACAAAGTAATATTGCTAGGAAATTAG